>Ga0208278_1000111_pt1 | contig 41441 bp, 34 predicted proteins | sample ETN01SmetaG_FD_185794 | JGI IMG/M metagenome (GOLD analysis project Ga0208278, IMG submission 185794) | Marine microbial and viral communities from oxygen minimum zone, Eastern Pacific Ocean - ETNP2014F12-01SV259 (SPAdes) (version 2) | ecosystem: Environmental > Aquatic > Marine > Oceanic ...
TAACCAATGGTAACGGTCTAACCAACGGTAATGGTCTGACTAATGGAAATGGATTGGGCGGTTACTCACAAATCGAGCTAAAGTCAAAGGACAGAAGACCTTTTTTCAGATATTTGCTTTTTCTTCTCGCTCTCATCATGATTGGTGGTGGTTGCATATTCTTCCTGAACGAAGGAACAGAGGACACCATTAGGGTAGATGGTAAGACAGGAGATTGGGAAGGAATACGGAAAGTGGGTCTTGAGAACGGTAATATTGAAAATTCTAATGTTGATTTATCTTTGGTTTCGGCAAATATGGATAGGGTTTATCTGTCTTTTTTGGTATTCACAGTTGAGCCACTCTTCAATTCCGAGGAGGGTCGCACTTTACGGATTCTGGTTGATAGTGATAATAGTACCGAAACCGGTTATTTTGTTCCAGGGATGGGTGCCGATTACATGATCGAGATATTTGGCCAGAAAGCACCTTTCACGAATAATGTGACGATTTTAAGTTCAACACTTTATGTTTTTGATAATAATAGAGACAGATTTGATTGGCACGCCTTTTCCCCATTTGCACCTGTTGAAGTAGCAGCAGATGGAAATACAATAGAAGGTCAGGTACCCCTTTTTGATATGGGGATAGATCCTAATGCTGTAGTGAAAGTAGCGTGGCAGACATCAGACGGTTCAGGTGTTACAGATTTGGCAGAGATAATAATGGGATTGAATACAGAAGATTTAGTAATAACCGAAGTGATAGAATCCCTTCAGAGACCAGAACCGATGTTATCAGATGGCAGGCTGACAATTGACGGTTTTTTTGAGGATTGGATAGACATCAGCAAATATCCAGATCTGGATGGGAATCCGGTGGCAAACCTCAATGCAGATTTGGAGGAATATACTGTGGTCAATGAGGGTTTTGACTTTTTCTTTTACTTGCGTGTCAAAGGAGGAGTTCTAGAAGGTACAGCGATTCCATCGGTTCAAGCACGTAACATCCCGAGTTATGAGGGCACTTCCAATCAGGTTGATGTAGTCAATCCGATATCTGATGATGCTGAATCGGTATTGCCTGAGCTCAATGGCCTAGACACTATCTACATTTTCTTAGACACTTATCATCCAGATTCCGAAGGTTTCGAAGTTAATGATTCGTTTTACGCCAATAAGATGATAGAAATCACAGGTCAGAATGGTGTGATATCATCTTCTAATTTGTACAATTATTCATCATCAGGTGGTTCAAATTCATGGGAATGGAATTATTTCAGGGCAATCGATTCCGCAGCTTTTGGTAGCGAGTTGGAATTAGAGACCTCAGGTCTGGGTGATGCTTTCAGGGTCTACTATCATTTAGTATCTTGGGATGACTCTGAGGATTATTCAGATGGCTTCTGGGTAAGTTTAGGTAATTCAGGCGCTAGGACCGATCCTTCTTGGACTCAACGCAATATAGATACAAGTTTTGACGGAGCTACGTCAGTTTATGCTATTGATATTGATGGAGATGGAGACCTTGATGTTTTAGGTGCTGCAGACACAGCTAACGACATTACTTGGTGGGAGAACACTAACGGAGCTGGAACAAGCTGGACTGAGCACACAATTGAAGGAAGTTTCAATTCAGCACGTGACGTTTACGCTATTGATTTAGATGATGACGGAGATGTGGATGTTCTAGGTGCTGGTGCTGGTGCTAATGACATTACTTGGTGGGAAAATGATGGCAGTGAGAGTTTCACTGAGCACACAATTGATGCAGATTTCTCGAGTGCTTACGCAATTTATGCTATTGATTTAGATGATGACGGTGATATTGATGTCTTGGGAGCAGCAAATGGTAATGATGTTGATTATGATGTAACATGGTGGGAGAATGACGGTAGCGAGAGTTTCACTCAGCACGCTATTGATACTAGTTTTTCTAATGCAAATTCAGTTTATGCTAAAGATATAGATAATGATGGTGATGTAGATGTTTTGGGTATGGCCCGTGGTGATGACGATGTCACATGGTGGGAAAATGATGGTAGTGAGAGTTTTACTGAGCATACAATTGACGGCACTTTTGATCATGCATATTCAGTTTATGCCACAGATATAGACAATGATGGTGATGTGGATGTCTTAGGATCTGCACGAAGGGATGATGATGTAACATGGTGGGAAAATGATGGCAGTGAGAGTTTTACTGAGAACACGATTGACGGTAATTTCGACGGCGCAGAAACAATCTTTGCAGCAGATATAGGTGGTGACGGCGATATGGATATTTTGGGTGCATCAAATGAAGACGACGATATAGTTTGGTGGGAAAATACTGCTACTTTCAGTTTCGACCCGACTTGGAGTTCAGCAAATATTGCAACTAGTGCCGATAGAGCGATGGATGTTTACGTGGCAGATATGGATAATGATGGAGACTTGGATATTGTTTCAGCATCATATAAGGATGATACAATAGCATGGTATGAGAATGATGGTGCCTCGAATCCAAGTTGGACTGCATCAAATATTGCAACCAGTGCAAATGGGGCGGAGTCAGTTTTTGTAGCAGATATGGATAATGATGGTGATATGGATATTGTTTCAGCATCCTGGATAGATGACACGATAGCGTGGTATGAGAATAATGCTGGAATCCCTGAATTTTCCAACATAATGATGCCAATCGTCTCCGTTTTGGCTATAGTGGGTTTCAACTACAGACGAAGAAAAACACTTTAGTCTGCCATCGATAGCCACTCAATGTCTGGCTTACTTGATGGCAAAATTGCAATAATAACGGGAGGTTCCAAAGGTATTGGCTACAGTATAGCTGAACGTTTTTGTAAAGAGGGAGCCCATGTCATCATTTGTAGTAGAAATGATTCCGAGTTGTTAAAAGCTGCATCACAACTGGGTTGCGATTCACATCAACTGGATGTTAGTGATTCCGGAGCGGTCAGGTCCATGGCGGATTGGTTCTCCAAAGAGCATGGAAAATTGGACATCCTGATCAATAATGCAGGCCTGATTCGTCCCGGAACGATAAAATCAGTAACAGAGGAGGACTGGGATCTCCAAATCGATGTTAATCTCAAGGGTCCATTCCTGATGAGTAATGCTTTCCTTCCGCATATGAACGAAGGCAGTTCTATTCTGAATATAGCCTCTACAGTTGGCCTTAGGGCAATGCGCGGTGCGGTAGCCTATTGTGCTTCCAAGGGAGGTGTGGTTAATCTGACAAGGGCGATGGCGCTGGATTTGGCAGGTAAGATACGTGTGAATTGTATTTGTCCTGCAGTTGTTGACACACCTATGATTGCTGAAAGACTTTCAACTGGGAGACTCACAAGGCAAGATTTTGATGAAGTTCAGCCTATTGGTAGAATGGGAAAGCCTGAGGAGATTGCTGCAATGGCACTTCACCTCTGTGGACCCGAAGCGGAATGGACTACTGGGTCAATCATCACGGTTGATGGTGGGCAGACTGCAGGTTAGATATAGCCAATTCTATTGATTAATAGTGAATTATTACGATATTTTAGAAATTGAAGAGGATGCAGATTCGAATTCTATAAAGAAAGCCTATAAGAAATTGGCAAAGAAATTCCATCCTGATTTAAATCCTGATAATGTTGAGTGGTCTGAAGAGAAATTCAAACAAATAAACGAGGCTTATCATGTCCTGATTGATGAGGATGAGAGACGCAAATATGATCAATATGGTTCCGAATATATTCCTCGTAAGGCACCGCACTGGCGCGCTGCCAATTCTTGGACTTATGATACTTGGGATTACATACGATGAACCTGAAAGAAGAAGAGACAGCTGGATCGGATAAGGTCTATGAGAGAAGATGGGCGATTCTTGCTGTAATGAGTCTGAGTTTGGTCATTGTTATACTTAACAACGTGACCTTGAATGTCGCGCTTCCAGAGCTTTCCAAGGACCTGAAGGCTGACAATACTGACCTTCAGTGGATGATGGATGCCTATGCCCTTATCTTTGGGGGAACTCTTCTGGTTATGGGAGCACTAGGTGATCGTTTTGGTCGTAAGCCAGCTCTCCAACTAGGTTTGATTATTGTGGCCGTGGCTTCTGCAGCCACTGCGATGTATGCTACTACATCTGAACATGTGATTTTTGCACGGGCAGTTATGGGGCTTGGCGCAGCTTTGGTCATGCCCGCGACCCTGTCTGTCGTCGTGGTGGTCTTCCCTGTTGAGGAGCGGGGGAAGGCAGTTGGTATCTGGGCCGCTATGGCTGGTGCCGGTGCTCCAATCGGTCTTTTTGTGGGAGGATGGGCTGTAGAGAATCACGGCTGGGAAATGGTCTTCTGGATCAATGTCCCGGTCATTTTACTAGCACTTATCCTGGGTCTTTTCCTTGTTCCAAATTCAAGGGACAAACAGCAACGTCCTCTGGATGTGATTGGGTCTCTTCTCTCTATCGGAGCCTTGGTGTGTATTCTCTATGCCATCATAGAGGCCCCGAATGCAGGGTGGACAAGTCCTGAGACTCTTGGTGTAGCAGCCTTGGGAATAGCCCTTGCACTGGCTTTCATCAGATGGGAAAGAAGTACTGAATATCCTATACTTCCTATAGATCTCTTTAGTAAGATGGGTTTTACAATGGGACTGGTCGCAATCTCGCTTGCATTCTTTGTAATGTTCTCGTTTATGTTCACTCAGATGCTACATTTTCAGCTTGTCCGGGGACACACCGCCTTGGAGGCAGCTATCCGGTTCCTCCCTCTTCCTCTCGGTTTGATGCCCGCAGCAGCGAACAGCGACAAGTTCGTAGCTAAATTCGGCAGTAACAACGTTGTTGCGACCGGTTTGACTTTAATCACAGCAGGACTGCTGTTATTCACCACGGTCGAGATTGATACTGACTATGTGAGAATTGCGTTGACGTTCTTCCTGCTTGGTCTTGGAATGGGCCTGACAATGGCCCCCTCCACGACTCTGGTCATGGAATCCATCCCAGAGGACAAGGCAGGGGTCGGAAGTGCAACCAATGATGCCAGTAGGGAGATTGGTGGAGCTCTTGGAATAGCTATAGGGGGAAGTGTGTTGAATGAGTATTACCAAAGGAACCTGGTTGTCCCCGAAGGTCTTGATTCCTCTGGCCTAACTGAGTCATTCCCAACAGCAATGCGAATCGGTTTGGAACTGATGGCTGATGGGAATATGCTTGGTGCCGAGCTGATTGCGAACGCGCGCCTAGCCTTCATGGATGGGATGGTGGCATCAGCAATGGTATCTGCTGGTATAGCCTTGATGACTGCAATCCTCGTCAAGCTCTACATGCCAGGCAAGACAGAATAATCTATTCCTAGAAAAATGGTCCGTCCTCCCGGATTTGAACCGGGGACCTGCCGGTAACTGCGGCCTCCCGTACTAACGGGAAAAAGGGAAAGACCCCTACAGCCGGCCGCTCTGGCCAGTCTGAGCTAAGGACGGTATTAGTTGTATTTAGTGACCGCTATTTGTTGCTTCTTCTAATTCTTCCTCGAATTTCTGGGTCTCTAATTCCATATTAGTATATTCTTTTCCATATTCCAGAATTTTAACTATGAAGAATAGACAAAGAATCACCATTAGCACGAGAAGGGCGTAGGAAACATATTCCCATGTTTTTCCTTCCAGCATGAAGGACATGGTCGCTATACCATTCCACAGCCCATGCATCACAACACCAAAAATGTAGGCGATAGGTGCATATCTAGTCAGTGGTTTTTCCATTTGATTAGATAACGCAATTCCATATCCTATAGCTGCAGGACCGACCGCATGCAGGACCGTGGATCCAATGCCCCTTGCAAAGGCGTTGATAGTCCATGCATCAGACCCGTACCAGATTAATATGAATAGTTCATAAAGTAAATTTTCGATCATTGCGAATCCCATTCCACATGCTACACCGTACAATACTCCCTCGTACGGGGTTTTCAATCGTTTCATGACAAAAATCAGTCCTATGGGCTTCAGTAATTCTTCGACTAGGGGAGCTACTAGTGAAACCAGCATTAATTCAGGTCTTCCAAAGGTACCATTTCCTAAGAGGGCATTCGTGTCCACATCTATTATTCTTGCTCCGATATCATTCAGGAGGCTGGCTGGCAGGGTTGAGAACATTCCCCATGCTAGTGCAATCAAAACTAGTCTCTGAGGTTCAGGTGAAGTTATTGTTCTGGAGTAGATGTAACTCACCCATATTAAACCAGGAAATGAGAAGGCTACAATAAAAGCTACAGGAAACAGATAGATGAATGGTCCCCTTTCCCCAAGGGCCACGATTCCGAGTGCCAATGACATTAGAAATCCAAAAAATAATAATCCGGATTTCGGTAGTTGCAATTCTCTTTTCTCGAAAGAGCCTAGTTTTAGCTCTAATTCCTTGGGTATTGATTCATCCCCTTTCCAATCTAGGTTTCCCTCTAGGTCAGCTTTGTCATAGTGAACCTTCCCCGTTTTTCTACTGAATTGTCCCGGGTAGTTTGGTTTGTAGATGGAGGATTCGGAATCATCAGTCTCGTCTCTAATTTCTCGAGCATAGGGCCGGTTATTGATTGAGAGATATCTTATTGGGGCTGGCATCTTCTGTAGTATTGCAGCGATAATTAGAAAACCCGCGATTATTAAGATTATTACAAGAAGCCCCAAGAAGGGAATCTCAGGAAGTGTCATTGGCCTTCCATCATCCATTGAAATTGGGCCTGCGATGTACAGGTACCCCAACTGCCCGCCCATGATGAGCAGCATATTGGCAATTATCAATCCATAAATTCTGAATATTGCCCTATATTTCACAAATGGCTATGCACCCCTATCGTTAAGGCAGTTCCCTTATCGATGAGATACATTTTTGTTTTGTGATTTCAGTTATAGCCTCAGCGTCTCCCTTTCCGTTGTATCCTGCAGCCCCTGGATGTCCTCCAGCTGAACCACCATTCACATCCTCTACAGATTCTAGGACTGTGGTAAGGTTAAATCCCTTCGAGACAATATGGTTAGATGCTCTGGTAGATAATCTCATCTCACCTTTTTTGTTTCCAGAGGCAACTATCGCCACATCAGCTCCCAGAACAATTAACAATCTCGCTGATCCTGATTCAAATGAACCTACTTGACTGGTCGCAATTATCCATTTCCCCTCCTGTAGCCATTTCATTCTTTGCGCAGCCTTGAGGAACATGGTTTTCTGGGCTAGCGGGCGTTCTCGATCCAGAATGTTGATAATTTCTTGTGGATTTGCTCCTGCATTACACAATTCGCTTGCAACATTGAAGGTTTCATTGTTCGCATGTCTGAACTGTCCAGTATCAGTATAAATTGCAGAAAGTAGTACCGTAGCACAGGTTTTGCTAATTTCCAATTTCATCTCTTTCATCAAGAGGAATATTATCTCAGCCGTGCTTGTTTTCTGAGGTTGGTGGATAATTTCCGTACCTTTTGGCCATCCTGTGATTTTGCCATGATGATCAATGACAACAACCTGTTTCGCTTTAGGAACTGGCCCACAATGTTCTGGATTGGGACTATCCAGAGCGATTACAGTCCCATCCCATTCTGTAGGAGGTTTGGGTAGTATATCATCGGCTGTGATTTTAGCAATATTCTGGCCCGAAACACTTATTCCATCTGATGCACAGATAGTCGCATCACGGAATACAGTCTTCAAAGCGATAGCCGAGGCTACGGAATCTACATCGGCGTGATGGTGTACCAATAACAGTAAATCATCTTTAAACGCCTTCTTGATTTCTTCATTCAGGAGCATTTTGACCACTCGTTTCCTGAACACTTTGGACTACTGGAGCCAATTTCTTCTGCATTTCTACAAGTTCACCATTGATTTTCTCAATCTGGTTCTTGAGGCTTTTATTTCGGATTTCCATGGTCTCTTTTTCTTCTTCAAGTTCTTTTCTCAACTTGTCAATATCTTCCACTTTCTTCATGATAGAGCCTATCGCGCGGTAAAGAATCGTGTCCTTTCCAGCATCCTTGATTTCCTCGACAGTCCTTTCAGTCTCCCTGATTGACATATCAATTTGTGAAGCTTGCTGCGAAAGAGCCTGAACTTGTTGTTGCATTTGCTGGAAGAGATTTAACTTCTCCTGAACGTTTTCAGGCGTGATCTCACTCATTCGCCGTCACTCCTTGAGCGCAATAAGCCCAACCCAGAAAAGAATTTAGAGCAGCCCTCAGGCTGGTCAGATCCTCAGCTTCCAGTTCAATCTTTAATTTTTCTCCAGCTTGCCATACTTTGACATCTACCTTTGGTAATCCAGCCTTTGCCTCTTCTTTCAGGGCCTTAGCGATAGCTTCGGTGTCTATTCCGGTTTTCAAGCTCACTTGAGCTTTCATCAGTCAGAGATAACGGTTTTCTTGGTGGAAGGTCTTATCTTGTAAAAGATCTTCTCACCACAAACACGGCATGTAAGACCGAGAACTTCCAAGTCCATGTCCAATTTTGTACCACAAGAAGCACATTTGTAGTTAACCATTTTACTCCACCTTTGTGGGATAATAGGCCCCACTTGCGAATTGATAATCACAACTATTACATTTGAATATTCCTGTAGAAACGCGTTTAACATTTATCTTGGAGCATGATGGGCATTCGTGCTTTTGCCTCTGCTTCTTCTCAACGCTACCGACCCTTCTTCTAACCGATACTCCGTATCTTGGCCCGAATCGGCCCGTGCTTCCGACTTTTTTTGTCCCTTGACTCATCCTTGGATACCTTTTAGAGCCTCACGTAAAACGTTATCGCTCGCTCTAGCGGTCTTGACAGCTTCCCTAATCTCGGCATCTGTAAATGCCCCATTCATACCTTTTTGTGCAGCTCTCAAGTTTCCATTTTCATCATGAGCTACAGTAAATCTGGCACTCATGACCCCTTCCTCATCAGAAGTCGGATCCAGGATTACCGAGTCACCAAGTTTTCCAAAAGTACATGAAATCGGCCAGCAAGTTACAGGTAAATCTACATCTTTATCGGCTACACCGTGTTGTACATTTGGAATTTTAGCGTTCGAGAGTGCAGCTGCGGCAGCTAAGGTACAACAGTCAAACAGGTTGCCACCATTGTCTAGAATATGAAGATCAATAAAGACCGTCCAGACCTTTTCACCATGCTCAATACATAGACCTTCAAAGTCAATCATCCTTGATTCCCTTATACCTCTATCAACAACCCTAGATAGTTCAATAGATTGTTCTCTGGGGGGTCCGGGATCAAAAGATTGGTCTGCCAACGGAGCTAATTCGGTGGAGGTCATCATAGTTCCACTTCCTGGTGAATCACCATAGGGCGTCCCAATCAGCATTTTTATTCCACAAAGTACTTTAGTATTACCAAGATGGACCATCGCAGATCCCTCGGCAGTGTTAAGCATTCCAGTTTCAATCGTAACTTTCCTGAATTCGTTAATGCCACGTCCGTCCGCTCTTTTCCCCTCCTTGGCCAAAGATTCCATGTGGCCTTTCATGAGGTTTGAAACGCTATCGTTACTCATGCACTACCTCCATATTTGTTTTCCAATGCAAGTCTCATTTTCTTGTACAGATCCATACATCCACTCGTTGCTAAATCCAGAGCCTGCTCAAATTCGTCAGGCGTCAAGTGCCCATCAAGTTGTAACAGTACAACTTCACCGGTACTTGGGATTATCGCCAGAGGCAAGTCCGCTTGACCATAGTTATCTTCTTCTTTATTCAAATCAAGAACAACTACGTCATTAACTTTTCCTGAAGCACAAGCGGGAATCATATCCCTCATAGGTATTCCAGCATCAGCCAATGCCACAGATGCTGCAGTCATCGCAGCACATCTTGTTCCAGCATGGGCTTCAACAACTTGCATGTCTACTCTGATTGAAGCCTTTGGAAATTCTTCAACCATCACTACTTTCTCAAAAGCTTGAGATGCAATGTAAGAGATTTCCGACGAACGCCGGTCATAACCTGGTCTTTTTCTATCGTTTACGCTAAAAGGAGCCATAGTGTACCTAGCTTGTACTATTGCCCTGTCAGCTTTCTGTTTGTGTCTGGGGTGACATTCCATAGGCCCGAAGACTCCAGCATAGACTTTGTTATTTCCCCATTCGAGGTAACAAGATCCATTAGCATTGTCTAAGACACCTGCAACTATCTTTACTTCTCTCAATTCGTCTGCTTTTCTTCCATCCAGTCGAACCCCGTCCTTTATCAATTCCATATCAGTTTGGCCAGCCATTTTATTTCTCCAATAATTTCTCTATTTTTTTAGTCAATCCCTTCGAATTAGCTTCATTATCAATCATTTCAATTGCCTTCTGGACAGTTGCAATATCATTTCCTTTTCCATCAATCCAGATATGTCCGTTCTGCCCTATCAAGATCCGGGTCTGAGTCTTTTCACGGATAGCAGTGATCATCGAACCTTGCTTTCCGATTACCCTAGGAACGTTTGTAGGTCCAATCTTTACGATAGTACCTGAGTATAATTTTCTACAATCATCCTTCTTCAGACTAATCTGGTGTGTACCAGCTGCGTCCACCATAAACACTTCAGCCCAGATTGCATCCCCAATTGTCAGAAATCTAGCAGTATCTCCGAATGGTACTTTCCATCCAGATTCACTGTGGTGTAGGGTAGAGTTGAATGAGGCCCCAATGTCCATTCTCCAGACCGAGGGTCCGGTTTCAACACATATGGCTACAATTTTATCGCCTACCTTGGGGGTGTATCCTCCAGTTATAGCATTCACATTCATATATCCTGATTGGTCACTTGAATAACCTAAAACGGATGCGTGCACTCTGCCATCACGTCTGAATATCCCGCGCCCTGGTTTACTTTTAGTCTCCAGTAAATCACCTGGCAAAACCAGTTTTCTAGAGCTCACACTATCTGATTTATCACTTGATTCTTTGCCCATCGTGAAACATCCTTTTTTTCCTTCTAATACAATCCTTCGCAAACTCAGGTCTATTTGAAGATTTCTTCGAGATCTAGAGAACTTTTGTTTCGGCAGTACCTTTAGTTATGGATCCCAAAAGGTTCTCTAATTGGTTATATGATGCAGCAGACATTTCCATAATGCCAACCCAACTGCCATCCTTCTGGTACTCTTCGTTTTCGATTTTTCCGATTCCGGACAATTGCCCGTAACATTTGCCGACATGTACAGCTTGTATTTTCACCGCAACCTTGATTTTTTCGAACGAGATGGGTATCAATGCTTTTATGCTTTTGAAAATGTCTTCTACTTGTTTTTCTACAGTTTCCATAGGATCTACTGAATACCGGACTTCCTCAATCGCATTTTCTATTCGTTGTGGAGGGTGTGCACCTCCCGTTTGCGGATTCATTGCATTAGCGACAATATGTGCGACAATCTGTTTCCTCTTTTGTTCAACCATTTCCTTTCTCTGCTGAGATGTCAGTTGTATTGTACCTTCATCTAGTATTATTTTGTATATTTTTATCAAATCCAGCGATTCAAAAGTATTGTTAACCAGAATATCGGGTGCTCTCTCACCTTTAGAACTATCACTCCAGATACCATCAGCTGCGATGGCATCTTCCCAGTCAATATCACCCCCTTCATTATATTCCTGCGCAGCTTTGGGATCCACAAGGATCTCGAACCGGTTACCCCCCGTTTCGAATCTAGCAATAACCGAGTCCTCAAGTGATACCATTACTTGACTTTCTTTACTGCCTTACCTACTTCCTCAGAACTTAGTGTGTGAAATTCCCTTTCAGGATTTATGACTGCGATTTCAACAACTTCTGATTTGAGATTATTCTCGTTAGCTGCTGAAAGGGCCTTTAGACCCAGATTAACGGCTTGAGTCTGTGTCATATTATCCTTGAAGTCTTTTTCAAACACTTCCATGACCTCGTTTCTTCCAGCCCCGATTCCGCCTGCTTTGTAGGCCATCATAGCTCCTGAAGGATCGGTTTCATAGAGATGAGGTCCAGACGCATCAATTCCTGCCATTAACATTGCCGTACCGAATGGCCTTACTCCTCCGTATTGAGTATAACTTTGTTTAAAATCACAAATTTTCTTGACTAGCGTTTCAACAGCCAAGTCCTCACTGTAGTTGAAAGCGTTAACCTGACATTCAATCCGGGCCCGATCGACCAGGGCTCTTGCATCGGCTACTAAGCCTGAAGTTGCACAACCGATGTGTGAGTCAATCTTGAAAATTTTCTCTATACTTTTGGGTTCGATTAGTTTCGAACTCAGCCTTTTGTCTACGATTAGGACAACTCCATCCTTGAACTTGACACCGACTGTGGTTGTCCCTCTTTTTACCGCTTCTCTGGCATATTCGACCTGAAATAGTCTCCCGTCTGGAGAAAATACTGTTATAGCCCGGTCATAGGCCATGTGTCCTGCTTGCATTAAAAATCCCTGATTGCCACGGTCTCAGATGGTAAAAAAGGGTATCGGTAGCTAGCGTAATTATTAAACGTCCAGTATTTAGCATGCCGTGCGCAAAGCGTTGATTATAGCTATCTTGATGCTCATACCGGGTTGTTTGGATACAACTCCGGAAGAGATTTCCGGTGTTCAGATTCAGCTTCCCATAGGGTCCATAATAGAGGGAGATACAGTGTCCTTAATGGCGTCTGGCCAGAAGCCGGCCGGAGCAAAATATCTTTGGGACTTTGGAGACGATTCCGGAGGCACCGGAGAAAATGTACAACATATTTTTGTTGATGAGGGCCCGTACACTATAGTTCTAACAGTTGTAGATGAAAAGGGGCGTATTGGTACAGCTAGCGAGAATATTGAAATCTTGCATCGCAATGAATTTCCAGTCGCCAGCCTAGATTCAACTTATGGTGGTGAAGGTCAGAATATCAAGGTCAACAGTCTCGTATTCTTTGATGGGGGCTCATCAAGCGATCCGGATGGTGACGTCCTATCTTTTGAATGGGATTTCGGAGATGGTAACACAGGTGAGGGCATACGTCCCAATCATTTTTACGATACAGTTGGTAATTTTACAGTGACCTTAGTTGTCAGCGATAGTGGTAATCTTTCCAGTTCGGACCAAATTTGGGTTCTGGTTTCAATTAGGACCTTTAGCATAGCTTTCACAGAACATACAATCACAATTCCTGATCTTCTAGGATATACTGAAGAACAGGATGAGACTATAGAGCAACACACATATCCTTACAATCTGACAAGTGTTTCATACAATCTACAATGGGTTGAGGATGAGGAATTAGATGCCAACAATGACCTTATTGATTATCCAGATAATTTCACATTATACGTCCAAACGAATTATCTTCTCAACAAGACGATTTCTGGCACCTCTGGAGATATTTCATTGAATTTTGAGGCCCTGAGTAATCTCCCCACCAATATTGTAATGTCAATGCAATCTGCTTTGGAAGTGTCAGATTATCTTTTCCAGAATGGATATACAAGCGCCAAGGGGCAAGGCCCTTGGGAGACATCGATAATTTGCAATGAGGCAAGTTCCATAACTGATTTAGGGTTGAACAGTTTTCTTGATACGGATGATGGTAACGATTGGTTCCTTAATGTGGAGTATCACTATTATTCTGCAACAATAACTGAGATTTAGTCAGCATCTTCTTCGATTAGGCCGAGTTGTGAGGCCAAGTAGGCTAATGTGTCGTCAGCAGATTTATAGTCGAGCCCACCTTTTTCCTTGGCCATTTTAAGCGGACCATAGGCGCTCTTGACCGCGCCTTCAAGGTTTTCGGGATTCCTTTTAAGAGCAAGATGATAATTGCAAATTGCAAGGTTGTGCCAGGCCCTTGGCTCTTCGGGATCAACTTCCGTTGCCCGTTTGTAGTGTTCCTCGGCCCGCTCAAGCCTTTTCTCGATCCAGGCTGCATTTCCCAGTCTCAGATAATTCTTCACATCCCCTTTTTTGATCTTGGAAGCAAATTCTCTGAATTCCCCTCCTTCAGTTCTATAATTATTCTCATTGTAATGGCTATTTGTCACAGGACTGCGGCTAATACTTTCAGAGCCACTGGACAAGATTCCAGTTGTATCTGGGATTGGTTCGTCGAACATTCCAACACCAAACATAGGTTCGAATTCTTCCACTGATTCGCGATTCTCATTTTGAAGAGGGGTTTTTTCAATTGGCCCCCTTTCAGAACTATCTTTGATAGCGATGGGTCTGGCCATAGGATTCATTCGAAATCCCCTAATCCTATTTCCAAATCCAGCTACAGCAAGGTCCATTTGTTTTGAGGTACCGACACAAGTAACTTCTCCTTCGGCCTCGAATTTTTCTAGCAACTCGCCTGAACTTGAAAGGTGATACACATTACCATCATGTGATCCTGCTAGGACTCCACCGTTATGGAGGGGTACTACAGCCCTCACATAGCCACCGGTTGTAAAATTCCATGAGTCGTTGCCATGTTTGTCCAGACATTGGACATTGCAGTCCCATCCACCCACGAATATCGTTTCGCCATCATTTCCTACGGAAACATCCCACAGGGAATCACTTCTCTGCTTTTCCCATAATAGGCCGCCATCGCCGTCTAGGCCGTAAAGGAATTCATCACCACAGCCGACAACTAGTGAACCGTTTCTTGAGATACTTACACCTACCATCGCCCGGTTTGTGATATGTTCCCATAGTTGTAACCCGCTCTCGGTGTACAGAGATATGGAATCACCAGTTCCCACCACTATGAATTGTCCATCCGGATCTACAGACATGGACCAAATTGACTTGCCTATAGTCTGTTCCCATTCCACGTTGCCTAGCGAATTGAACATTCGGAGTTTGCAGTCCTTGCCGCCACAGACAACTTTGTTTCCGCTTCCCAGAATTGCTAAGCCGTGTATCCCTTCATCAACTTCTTTCTCCCAATTCTGGTTCCCACTGCGGTCCGCTAGGGTCAGTCTTCCATTCCGATCCCCTGTTGCTATTTTGCCCCCATCCTCTGAACAGGTAACACATATCACAGGGCCTTGAAGCATCATGTCAAAAATTGATTCCGGGGTCATGCGTTGAACTTGGCAATGGGCGTTATATTTATCGGTTATTCCAGTTTAAGTTCTAACAAATAAATTTATATAAAGAGCGATTGTGGTAACACACTGACTTTGATGCAGTTTTGGTACATTAAACCAGAGCCTAAGTTTAGGTCACTCGCAAATTGGTGTATAAAATGATAAGCAAACGCATTGCATTCGTGTCCGCTATTAGTTTTGCCGTATTGGCATTGTTTGTAATTTCCAGTGCAGAGGCTGCGCCTCCGGTACTTAATAATCCATTTATGGATCCTGCCGACTCTAGAGTAGATGGCAGTCAGCCCATGTCATTTAGCATTGAATACAACGATACGGAAAATAGATTTCCAACTTCTTTTGTAGTCATATTCGAGGGCGTCAGCACTGAGGCAGATATGGAATGTCTTAGTAGCGGCTGTATAGATCTTACTAATCCTAATGGAACTTGGACGGTCATAGATACGACTCAACCTTTGGCCAATACACTGGTCGCGAATGTTGGGAGTGATGAGATTAGTTATAATTTCGTCGCAGTTACTTCTGGTGAGGATAATGCCTGTTATCTTTCGTGCGACGCATGGGTCGATTCCAACGTTAGGGTAAATACAATCCCTGTCCTTACGGACAATGCCACGGTCACTGGTGGTGGAATGCCGGAGGACACATACACCTTGAGCATAACCTACACTGATGAAGATGGGCACGCGGGAGCGATTAGTGCGACCGTCTGTGAGACATCTAATGCATCGAATTGTGATGCCACTCTAAGTCTTTTAAAATCGTCAGGAGATGAAACAACTGGAGCAGTTTACTCTACAGACTTCGAAACCAGTCTTGGTGGTGCACTTACAGTCACAGTTTCAGGTGGAGACACGTTTGACAGCGCAGATTCGAGAACTACAACTTTCTCTGTTGATACCGAAACGCCATGGCTGAAGAATCCTTCAGTTTCACCAACCAGTACTGGGGTGGCAGGTAACGTTTCATTTTCGGTTGTCTACTGTGTTTTTGATGCAGATATGGGGACTCCAACTGTGCAGGTTACAGTAGGTTCCGCAAGCGCTCAGGCTATGTCTGCAGGGGCTAACAATTCAGACTGTAAGAATGGTGTTGACTATTCTCTGACGACTACAGTTGCTTGGGCAGCTGCAGCCCAGTCAGTTACCTTCTCAGCTTCTGATGATGCAGAGAGCGCAGCAGATGTCGACGGCTCTCCGGTTACTATAAACGACGCACCCACACTTAGTGCTGGCAGCGCCGAAAGAGATGCCGACAATTTCATTCTTAATGTTTCAGCAGCCGATATCAATTCGGACGATGGCGACTCATTATCCGTTTTCGCAACCATTGAATTTGATACGGAGAGGGCCATGTCTTGCGATGGTGACGGGAATTGTACGGTCACAGTTGCAGAGGCTGACATTATCTCTCAGAGAGGTGGCACACGTTCTGTAACTTTCCGTGTTCAGGATTCACACACAGTTAGTACGGGCGGCGATTTCGGCAATTCAATAGATGTGACAAGGACCAGTAGTTTCATTCTAAGTGGTCCAGGTGATCAAACCCCACAGCCAGGTTCAAGCGATTACACGTTTACCGTTGAGAACAATGGTAACTCTGAGGATACCTTCAGTATTTCAGCTAGTAGTCTGAACAACTGGGTTAGTGCTTCTTCTGATCCTTCTGTGACAGTAGCATATGATAGCTCAGAAACTTTTACCATAACTATGGATGTTCCCCATGTTGCAGCAGGTACAACTGATTCTTGGTCAGTTGATGTTACTGCTGGAAATAACGGTACACAGACCAGTAATGATGAAGGTACTACTACAGTTGCTGTTGTTTCTGGACATACAGTGACTATTGCGGATTCATCAAGTAATGCAGATCCCGGGGCCACAGCCACATACTACTTCACGATCACCAACACAGGTAATGCGGACGCTCCGTTCAGTTATACTACTACTGGAAGTCCAGCTACAGGTTCCACGACTTTGGGAATGGGCGACTCTGAGACTGTAGCAGTTTCTCATACAATTGGCTCTGCTTCCGCAGCTGGTGATCAGTCCACAGTGACTTTTACTTCAGGTTCGGAGAGTGCTACAGCAACAACTACGACTAATCAGATTTACGGAGTGACCATCTCCTTGCAGTCTACTACGGACAATGGTGGGATTTCTCCTGGAGAGACGTTTGATGCAGTATACACGATCACCAACACAGGTAATGGAGCAGACACTGTAACTGTTGATTTCAATGCAGACTGGTTGACTGGAGCTAGTGGCACAACCCACAATCTAGCAGGATTTGGCGGCACAGGTACGGCCACTGCAACATTGACGGCTCCTAGCAATGCAGCTAGTGACTCCAGTTCATCGATTACAGCCTTTGCTACAGGTTCTGGTTCTTCAGGTGATTCGGGCCCTACATCCCTAGATGTCGCCTCCAATTCACGTTCAGTTTCCCTTAGCTCCAGTGTTTCTTCCTATACAATAAATCAGGGTTCATCGGGCACTGGAACCGTGACCGTTACGAATGGTGGTGTAGCATCTACATTTGCAGTGATTTCAATGTCCCCTTCATTGAGTTTTGCTACCTCTGAGATAACTCTTGGAGCTACAGGAACCATTTTAGATTCAGGAGATTTGACTTTCACTATCCATGCAGCAGAGTCTGGAGATTTCACATTCACGATTGCAGATGCCATTGACGGTTCTTCGGCGACTTATACAGGAACAGTTGTAGCTCGAGTATTCGATGTTTCCACATTGACCAGTTCTACGGATGATTGTGGGTCTACTGGTGTTGTTTGTGAGACTGACTCAGGCGGTGGTTGGGACGGTAATGGATATACTAATTCAGGTACCTGGTCAACCACAAAGACTCTGACTGATTCTAATGGGCAGTCAGGAACTGTGATATTTGATACGACTATTCCGAATGCGGCTCCAAGCGTAAGTTCTCTTAGTGCCGAGAATGGAGTAGTTGCAGGCGAGGAACGAACATTCATGTTCATGGTACCGTCAGATTCAGACGGCACAATCAGCCACTTCGTCATAGACTTTGGTGACGGGAATTCTGAAACTTTCGAGGGTTCAGATATGACTGGATCTACAGTTACCTCTACACACACTTATGAGTCAGCCGGTGAGTTTTCAGTTACAGCCACAGCATATGACAATTCTGGAGATTATACAACTGAAGCAGTAACAGTAAACGTAGCTGAACGCACGGTTACACTAGATGGAAGTTCTTACACTTACAACCTTGTAGCTCTTGTAGGCTTCTTCGTGCTAGGTATGCTCCTAGCCGGAACAGCTTTTAAGATGCAGCAGGGTGAAATTGCAGGAGATGAAGAAATGAACGAAAGAGACCGACAAAGATTGGAAAGCGTAGAACGCCGCATGGAGAGTCTGGCAGAGCGGGAAGAACTATTGGAGGTCTCTGCTTACGACGCATCCCGAGCGGCAACAAAGCTGGAAGAACATATTTCAGCTTTCAACGAAGTCCTGGTTCGAGCCCAGGAAATTGCAGCTGAGGAAAAGCTCCAAGAGCTTGAAGCAGCTGAAGCGGCTCGAGAGAAGGAAGAGGAGCAGATGCAGCTTGATCTGGAGGACCCGGATATTGAAATGGTAGCCGAGAGATTCCACGATTCTTTAGGCCGACTGGTCAAAGCTCGCGATGAACTGTCTAAGATAGAAGAGCAATTAGCTCATATATTGAAGATGGAGCGTGACGAGCAGTTGGAGAAACTGACATCGATGACCGAGTCATATGAGAGCACCAAGCGTAAGATTGATGCCCTTCAGTCTACCAAGGAAGCTAGGGACGCTACTGCAGATGAGAGCAGTATCATGAATTTGTTGAGTGCAGCTGCATCTGGTGCAGGCGCATCCGACTTCGGTGGCTTCGACGACCTTGGTGACAGTGATGAATACGAGGTCGAGATATATGAGGATGAAGATGGTTCATTCTATTACATTGACCCTGACACAGGGGAGGAAATACCCTGTGACGAAGACGGCAACGCTCTCTGAAGATTTAGTCAGAGAATTAAGTTCGTCACAAGCTTTGGTGTAGTCTTGGCTTTCGATATTGAATGGTGGTGGGATTTTCAAGATAGAATAGAGGATCAATTTGGTTTTTCGCGCATTCGTGAAGACGTTGCGTCCCGCTTTGCGTCCCGTATCTTTACACAGGAAAGCGACATATCCGTTCATGTCAAGGATAGGGATCTGGTAATAGTGGGCGCCGGCATAAACTCATTCACGGACATCCCGGAATCAGAGTTGCTGGTTGCAGATGGTGCACTTAGAGCCTGCTTGGAAAGAGGAACGATACCGGAGTTCATTGTTACGGATCTTGACGGTTACATTTCAGACCTAATCTGGGCCTCTGAGAATGGTTCTAAGGTCATTGTACACAGCCATGGTGACAACTTGGAGGCCTTGTATAGATATTCCTCATCTATACGGCCAATATGTGTCACATCTACCTATCCCTCTACAGGCACTTCTTGTTGGGGAGGTTTTACAGATGGAGACCGTGCATTGATGATGTTACTTTCATTAGGCTGCAAGTCGGTACAGTTAATTGGATTTGATTTCTCTAAGATTGGAGATTATTCAGGTAAATACAGCCCAAGAAAACTGGAGAAATTGGCGTGGGCCAAAAAAATAGTAACTGAATGCATGCAGAGGTCCAGCTCAGTCTCTTTTGCTTAATCAGAGACTCCTATCAACCTGATGAATGCATCTTCCAGGTTGTTTGCCCCGGTACTCATTCGAATCTCATTTACAGTTCCGATGGCTAGCAGTTTTCCCTGGTCGATTATACCTACCTTAGTACAAAGACTTTCAGCCATTTCAATGATATGGGTAGAAAGTAGAACGGTACGACCATTTGCAGCTAGATTCTTTATCCAATCTTTCAATTGTTTGGTGTATCGAGGGTCCAGACCGCTTGCCGGTTCATCCAGAAGAACTATTTCGGGATCATGTATCAGGGTCATTGCGATTGCAAGTTTCTGTTTCATTCCTTTCGAATAAGTTCCCACTTCATGATGTATCTGTTCCCCTAGTCCTAGTGAACTGGCATAGTATTTGATTCTCTGCTGTATCAATTTGTTTGAAAGCTTTCGAAGTTTACCAATTAGTTCTAGAGTCTCAGCCCCTGTTAACCGGTCGTAGATTAGAGGATTCTCTGGAAGATAGCCCATCATTGATTTAGCCTTCAAAGGCGTTTTCTTGAGATCCACCCCTCCAATCCGGACAGCCCCTCTGGTCGGTTTCAAGAGCCCACACATCATCTTGATAGTGGTTGATTTCCCGGCTCCATTTGTTCCCAGCAATCCAAAAACCTCGCCAGCCTCTACTTCGAAGGAAATATCCTTGGCCGCAGGCCTATTTCCATAGTACTTTGTCAAGCCATTAACCTGAATCATTAATCACTGACAGATAGTCTAACTTAAGACCCCATGTTCATTATAGTCCGGATCCAAACCTGAGTCAAGTCTTGGTTCTAGATAATGAAATCAAACCGAAATAACAGTTCTCAGATTCGTCTTGATGCCTTCAATAGAATATTAGATTCCCTCAATGATCAGGATTCACCGGTTGTTGTTGAGGGCCATAGTGATACATTGGCTCTTAGAAGCCTAGGATATCATGGTGAGGTAATCGAATTAAATGATGGTAAATCCGTACTCTCAACGGTCGAAAAATTAGCACAGAAATTAGGGACCTCGGGAATCTTTGTGATAATGACCGATTGGGATAGAACTGGAGGTCGTTTGGCCAAGCAGTTAAAGGAATATGGTGAATCTAGTGATTTGGTTCCAAATTTGCGTATAAGGCGTGATTTATCGGTAATTTGTTCTAAGGATATAACCTGTATTGAGGAATTACCAACGATGATCAAATCTCTCCTGAAGCAGCTATAAGCCATAGCGTTAATAAGCTGTATTTTATCTTCGAGTAATGCTTGGGAATCAGGACAAGGAAAGCGGATTGGAACAAGACATGAGCAGTGGTTATCTTTCCAAGTTGGAGAATATTCGAAGCAATAGTGGAGATGCAGAGACAATTGGACTTTTAGATTCGGAAATATCAAAATTTGTTGAAATAGATACCAAATTACAAAGTGCAATCGTTGAAGCCCATTCATACCATTTACAGCTTCAGGACGAAGTAGGAATAGATAAATTAATGATGGATGAGAAATCATTAGTTGAGGAGCTTCAGCAAGGTATTGTTAATTTCTATGCATCAGCTACTGTGAATCAATACATTGCAATTGCTGGTAGAGGGCCTTGGATTGTTACTTCACACGGGGCGGTTCTACATGATAATGGAGGTTATGGAATGTTGGGCGTAGGTCATGGTCCTGAGGCCGTAATTGATTCGATGAGTCAAAATTGGGTTATGGCTAATGTGATGACGCCATCTTTTTCTCAGAAGCGACTAGTTGATAGATTACGTAAGGAGATAGGCCACACACGTGGTAGTTGTCCATTTCCCAAATTTATTTGCATGAACAGTGGTTCAGAATCTGTAACGGTTGGTCTTAGGATAGCAGATGTGAATTCAAATATTCTAACATCTTTGGGTGGAAAGCATCAGGGAAAGAAAATCAAGTTGCTTTCGATTGAGGAGAGTTTTCACGGGCGTACGGATAGACCTGCTCAGATGTCACATTCATGTAAGAACGAATACGACAAAAATCTTGCATCATTTAGGGACAGAGATAATCTGATACTAGTGCCTATGAACGATGTGCAAGCTCTCAGGACAGCCTTTGCAGAAGCTGAGGCAGGCAATACTTTTATTGAATTAATGGCAATAGAGCCTGTTCAGGGCGAAGGAAATCCGGGAAAATGTATTGATAGAGGTTTTTACGATGAAGCACGAAAGTTAACCAAGGATCACGGTTCTTTATTGCTTGTAGATTCAATACAGGCTGGTTTTAGAGGACAGGGATGTCTTTCGGTCATAGATTATGACGGATTCCAAGATTGTGAAGAACCAGATCTGGAAACTTGGTCTAAGGCAATGAATGCTGGACAATACCCACTTTCAGTATTAGGAATGAATTCTAGGGCCTCTGAACTCTATGTTACAGGCATATATGGAAATACGATGACAACAAACCCAAGGGCTCTAGAAACAGCTATCACAGTTTTAGATGGAATCACTCCTGCGTTACGTCAGAATATAAGAGATAGGGGTAAAGAGCTTGTTGACAAGTTAGGGCACCTTGCGTCTGAATTTCCAGATTGCATAACAAAGATACAGGGTACAGGTCTATTGTGCAGTGCAGAGTTTGCACTAGATTTACCAGTAGTAGGTTTTGATGGAATAGAGCCCTGGTGCCGTCGCCGTGGTCTCGGTGTTATTCATGGAGGCAAGAATGCTTTACGTTTTACTCCTCACTTTAATATCACCTCAGAAGAGATAGACTTGATAATTTTGATTGTGCGCGAGGCCATTATAGCTTTTACCAGTAATTGATTTTGACTTAGTTCAGTTCCTTTCCCAGTACGTTTTCAACCGCATCTATTATTTCATCGGTCTTAAGCAATTCAACCATTCTGTTATTATCCTTGTATAGAGGCCTATCATCATCTAGGAAATCAACGTATTTTCTTACTACTTTATGCGCAGCTGAGGTTCCTTTTCCCATGTTCTTTCCCCTTAGGTCTAGTGCTTGAGCGGCTGCCATCATCTCAATAGCTAGAACACCGTAACAATTGTCCAGTATCTTCTTAACTTTTTGGCTTGTTGTCAGTCCCATTGAGACAAAATCCTCTTGATCCGCAGCTGCAGGTATTGATTGGTTAGCGGCAGGATGAGAGAGTATTCTTGTTTCAGCAATAAGCGCATCAGCGGTGTATTGTGCCAACATCATCCCCGAGTTCAAACCTGGTTTTTTTGTCAGAAATGGAGGCAATCCCACAGACAGGGCAGGGTTTGTCAAGCGATTCATTCTCCTTTCTGAGATTACAGCCACCATACTTAGTCCAGTTCCTATCATTTCCATTGGAAGTGCTACCGGTGTGCCTTGAAAATTTGCTCCAGTCAAGACCTCTTTTTCATCGGTCAGGAATATTGGATTATCTCCAACTCCATTTAATTCGGTCTCAACTTGCCTGATTGCAAATTCTACCGCATCCCTTAGTGTTCCAGCCACCTGAGGGGTCGAACGCATTGAATATGCGTCTTGGACTTTTTTCTTCCCGCTGAATAGTATCTCCGAATCAGTAGTAATTAAATTCAGGTTCTCAGAAACCTTTTGGGCCCCTTGAAAACCACGCAACACGTGAATTCTCTTGTCATACGGTTTCATGTTGGCCATTAATGCCTCTAAAGTCATAGCAGCCGTAATATCATGTAATTTAATCCATTTTTGGGAATCATGAAGAATTATTGCAGCTAATGCGGTCAGTACATTGCTACCATTGATTATAGCCAATCCATCACGAGCCTCAAGTTCCAATGGTTTTAGTCCGATACTCTTCAAAGCCGCTTTTGATTCTGTTATTTTACCATTGACAAACATTTCCCCTTCTCCCATTAATGCCAGTGCGATTTGTGACATCGGTGCTAAATCGCCACAGGCCCCAACAGAACCTTTCTCACACACAACGGGTGTAAGTCCATGATTCAATGATTCAGCAAGGTATTCAGTCACCTTTCTTCGACCCCCTGAATGGCCTTTGGAATGGACGTTAATCCGGCCACACATTGCACCCCTGACCACTTCTATTTCCATGGGTTCACCTATTCCTGCCGCATGTGAATAGACAAGCAACTTCTGAAATTCCTTGATTTGTTCCGGCGTTAATGTAACCTCTGAGAATTCACCAATACCAGTTGTAACACCATACATCGTTTCATGGCCCTTAATTTTCTTTTCCAGCATCTTTCTACAAGACTCTATTCTTTGCCATGCCTCTTTGGTAACTTCTACCTGATGCTTGTTTCGTGCGACATCAACTAGTTTATCGATGGTCAGTGATTCACCATCTAAAGTTACGGTCATTACCTTGGAGATAATTAGCACGTTAAATAAACTACTGACTTGAGAATTTCTTTTTATTGCCTATTCATAGGGGCCTGTGTCCGACTCAACAAAGAAGCAAGCACGGGAGCTTGAACTCGATGCCGTTTCGTATTCAAAGATAGGCCATCACTCCAAGGCTGAAAGTACCATAAAGAAAGCTCTTGAGCTTAAACCGAGAAGCAACCATCTGAACCATGAGTTAGCAAAGATTCATTTGAGATCAAAGCAATATGAAAAAGCACTAGAGATATTACTCACATTGTCAAATAAAACAAAAAATAGGAAAATTCTCTTCAAGGATATTGGTTTGTCCTATTTTGGCATGGGTAAATTAGAAAAAGCACTAGAGGCTTCAGACGTATCCTTGAGCGAGAAACAGGATTACGTTGAAGCATTGACCCTCAAAGGCAAGTCCCTTAGGGAACTAGAGAGGTATGATGAAGCCCTAGTTGTGTTAGATAAGGCCCTCTCAAAGGATTCCAAGCACAGAGACGCCTTGTACCAGAAGGGAAAGGTCTTGTATATCATTGGGAAAAATCGTGATGCCTTAGATTTGTTCAATGAAGTCTTAGACTTTAGGCCCAGGGATACTGAAGTACTTGCAGCTAAGGGCATGGCTCACGATCAACTTGACGAATTCAAGGAGGCCTCTGATTCTTTGAAAAGAAGTCTCAGTGTTGAGGATGAAGTCGTCTATAATGATCGAGGCGTAGCTCTCGGCCGCCTAGGTTACAATCACAAGGCAATTGACAGTTACCGTCGTGCACTTGCATCAAATCCTAAGTATGCCGTTTGTTGGTTCAACCTTGGAAAGTCTCTTTTCAGGGTGGGTGATCTCAATGAGGCACTGAAGGCCTTCAAACGTTCCACTGAACTTAATCCCAAGAATAGGAGTGCTTGGAACAATAGAGGTGTTACTCTCCGCCAGCTAAATAAATTGGAGGAATCTCTGGATTGTTATGATCGAGCTATAAAGTTAAAGACTGACTATTCTTGGGCTTGGCATAACAAGGGCTATGTTCTTGAATTGTTAGATCGCCCGCGGGAAGCTCTAGAATGCTATGAGACAGCGTTAGAACACAAACCTGATTTTCGTGAACATGGTGTTGATGAATGGGATATGTTAAAGAAGGACACTCAGAAAGCAATAGATCGTATTGAGAAAGTAATAGGTGATTGAAGTGGATGTAATAGATCTTATTGAGGCCGGAGAAGTCCTGATTGACCAGGGCAATACAGGACAAGCTTATTCTAAATTCAAGGAGGCACTGGAATTAGCTCCTGAAGATCCTCAGTTATACAATCGTCTTGGAATATTGGAAATGTCCAGAGGTCAACCAGCTGAAGCTCAATCTCATTTTGAAGAAGCATGTCAACTGGCGCCTGATGTTTCTCGTTATCATATGCGATGGGGTGACTCTTTACAGCGCTTAGAAAAGTTTGAGGAGGCAATTCAGGCCTATGCTCGTTCACTGGAATTGGAGCCCAGAAACGCACCAGCCTGGAATAATAGGGGGTTTGCGAATTTTAACATAAATCGTTGGAATGAAGCTCTTCGCTGTTATGATGAATCAATGCGTTCCGATCCTAGTTATGCTGTGGCCTGGTACAATTATGGTTACACCCTTCAGTTATCTGGCCGTCTTAATGATTCTAAAGATTATTATCAGCGGGCAGTTGAATTAGATCCTGATGATAAAATAGCCTGGAATAATTTAGCTAATGTTCATTATAATCAGGGACATTATGAGAGAAGCATAGAAATCTACAAAAAATCCATAGCATTAGATGATAGTTATGTGATTGCCATAAATAATATTGGGAATGCCCTGGATCACTTGCATAGATATGAGGAGTCTATCTCTTATCATGAAAAGGCAATAGAGCTTGACCCTATGTTCCATTATGCATGGATGGCCAAGGGTCGAGCTTTAACGAATTTAGACCATCCAGAAGAAGGCCTTGAATTCATAGAGACATCACTTGAATTGGAGGGCCAAGATCCAGATTACCATGAGGCTTTAGCATATTGCTTTGTAGCATTAGGTCTTTTTGACAAGGCCAGACAGATCCTGAATCTGGGTTTATCAGTTGATGGTCAACATGTACCTTGCTGGGTAGCTCTAGGTGATGTCAATCTTGAATTGAATAACCATGTTCAGGCATTGCAGTGCTATGATGAGGCCGTTAGGGCTCAGGATGTCCTATCCCGGAGTCGAATGAGAGACCTAGACTGGATGGAGAAAGGAAGGATTCTTCTTGATGCTGGAGTTATACACGAAGGTTTTAGGCAATATAGTAACGCAATTAATGTTGCCTCAGGGTCTAGTAGGCCCTATTTCAGAAAGGCTGAGCTTCTAATAAAAAATGATTTGATTGATGAAGCTAGAGAGACAATTTCCAGAGGTCTAGAGGTTGATCCCGAATCTATTACTGGAACACTGCTACTGGTGAAGACAATGGATTCAGGTGAAATAATGGATAATCTGGAAAATCTGATTTCAAGGTTCCCCGAATCGCTTCAGCTAAAGCAGATTATAGGTTCCGAGCTAGTTGGAGATGAACCGTTGAAAGCTCTTGAATTATTAGGAAAAGAAAAGTGGGAAGATTTGATGTTAAGAGTGCAATGCCACAGGTCGTTGTCCGAAAATGAACAAGCTCTTGCAGCCGCAGTCAAATCGATAGATCTCAGGCCGGAGAACATAGATGGATGGATTGCAGCTGGCTGGTCTGCATTTGATTTAGGGAAATATGATGAATCCAGTGACTTCTTTGATTCAGCCATGGGGTGTGATATGTATTGTCCGGATGCTCTTCTTGGTAAGGCTTCCGTTTTGAAGAAAATGGGAAAAGACACTTCCCACTATACCCAAGTTTTAGCCGACCTTGACTTGGTTATTTAGCCGTAACTTCAATAAATATTTTTTCAATGTCCCGGGCCACTTTTTCCCACGAGAAAAGCTTCTCAACTCTTTCTCTACCTCTTTTTCCCATTTGCTTGGCCATTTCGGGATAATTCCACACCTTTTTTAGTGCTTTTGCCAATGCCTCAGGATCCAAGGGTTCTACAATAAATCCTTCTTCTGAGGAGATTACATCTCTTACCCCCGGAATGTCACTGAGAATAAGAGGTTTACCAGAAGCCATTCCTTCCAAACCGACTATACCGAATGCTTCTAGTCTAGAGGTCGACGGTAGGATTACTACATCTGTTGCAGCATAATATGCAGGTAGCCAATAATCCGAGATAGGCCCCACAAAGACTATTCTATTCTCAAGTTTCATTTTTCTGGTCAACCTTTTTAGCCAGTTTAGATAAGGCCCATCACCTACGATTAGGAGTTTCCCGTTTTCTGTGTAATTCAGCGCCCTGATTAATATCCCAATTCCTTTATGAGGAACTAACCTTCCTACAAAAAGTGCTAGTGGTTCATCATTCCCGGCAAATTTGTCACGAATGAAGTCTCCCTGATTCTCCGGCCTGAACCTATCAATGTCTACGGCATTTGGTACTACGCTCACATCAATGTCCCAAAGACTTCTTGATGTGGTTGCATAACTTTCAGTGGTTGATATGACTCTGTCAGCAGCTTCTAGGGGATATTTCCCTAGCGCGTTTTGGTACAAACTTACGGCTACTCTTCCAAATAGTCCCTTTAATTCTAAATCACAATGCTGCGTAATCACCAAAGGTTTCAGTGATTCCTTAGCACCCTTGGCCGCAAATCTTTCGGTGAAAGGGGGTGGAGAATGGACATGTACCACATCTGCATGACTTTTTCTAACAAAGGACTGGATGCCCATCACTACGGGCGTATTGTACATATTGGCCCATTGTGGCAGTCTAGTCACTTTGATTCCCTTTATTTTTTCAATTTCTGGCATTCTACTATAGCGTGATGTTACAACTTCTACTTCATGTCCCAATTTTATCAGGGTTTCAGAAAGCCCCATAACATGGGATTCCACTCCTCCAAAATGAGGGTAAAAGTATGGAGTTACTTGTAGAATATGCATCAGACTATGATACTCTGTGATTCATAGGTTCCTGAAACTAAAGTATTGGGCCCCACTTTCACATGGTTTCCCAGAATTGTTCCAGCGTTTACAGATGCGTTTATTCCAGTGTTAACATTATCGCCTATGATGGCCCCTAATTTTCTTCTATCCGTGCTTATTTTCTTTCCTTGATGTGTAACTTCTATTATTTTCTTATCCAGTCTTAGATTCGCGATTTTGGTTCCTGAACCCAAGTTACTATCCTTTCCAACAATTGAATCCCCTACATAGTTGTGGTGTGGCGCTTTTGCACCTTGCATCAGTATGGTATTCTTTATCTCGCTAGAAGCCCCGACTTTGTTGTCCCCACAAAGAACGGTCCCGCCTCTCAGATAAGCATTAGGCCCTACAACACAATTTTCACCTATCCATACAGTTCCTTCAGTGCAGGTGCCTGACTTTATAATTGAATTCTTGCCCACATGTATTTTGCCATTTATATTGACATTATCCTCGATTATTCCGTGGTTCTTTTCCTCGATATCTTCGATACAGTTTTCGTTGGCAGTTATCAGATCCCAGGGACACCCGATGTCTTTCCAGAATCCTTTGTATTCCATTATGTTGACATCTTTTGATATTGCTTGTAATGCATCTGTCAGTTCATACTCGCCCCTGACCGATTTCCCCACTCCTTTGATGGCCTCAAATATTTTTTCGTTGAATAAATATATCCCGGCATTGATGGCCGCTTTTCCGGAGACACCTTTCTCAGTTATTGATACCAATTTTCCTTTCTTGCTTTGAACAACACCAAATCTAGATCCATCCTCGACTTCTGCGGTCATCATTACAATTTCATTTTTACTGTTACTCATCCGGTCAAGGTTGGAACCATCAATGACCATGTCCCCATTGAGGCAGTAAAATCCCCCTTTTATCTTCCCATTCGCCTGAAGAACAGCATGTCCGGTCCCCTCCTGCTTCTCCTGAATGATATATTTGATTTTTACACCCAATTTCTTACCATTTCCTAAATGGTTGGAGATCGCCTTCATTTGATATCCGATCAAGACATGTATTTCCTTAACCCCTGTCTTTGTAAGTTCTTCAATTTGTCTATGAATTATCGTTGTTCCTCCCAATGGCAATAATGGTTTGGGAGTATTATCTGTCAAAGGCCACATGCGTGTTCCTTTTCCTGCGGCTAAAATCAGTGCTTTTTCAATCATATTTCTTGTTCTATCCTCTTAATTAGAAGGGCATTTATCTTTGCTCCGTCCATTTTACCCCGGAATTCCGACATTACTAATCCCATCAGAGGTCCAACTGCATCCATTCCTTTATCCTTTACAAAATCCATTTTCTTTTGGACAAGGTTATCAATAAGGAGTTCCACTTCATCATCAATATTGTCGCTTCCAGTTTCTATTTCATCCCCCATACTAGCTTGGACTAGTGCATTTTCAATCCCTTCTTTGGCTATCTTTCCATCTTTAACAAAGGATAAAACTTGTAGAATATCATCATCCGTAACAAAAATATGGCCTGTAGATGACAAGTTCGGTAAGGTATGCAGTAACACTCGCGATATGTTCTTTGGGTCTTCTATCTGTTCCATTAATCTATGGAACCGCAAATCGAGTTTTCTCGCCACCATCTGTTTTGATTCCTCATCATTGAGAGGCAGTTCTCTCTCTCTCTGATCCAGGGTCTTTGGTAAAACTACATCGCAGTTTCGTAAGTTGACTGGCGCAATGTCTGTTTCAGGGTACATTCTTGATGCTCCTGGCATTGGTCTTAGATATCTAGTGAGACCTTTCGGTGTAACCCTCCTGACTTCTTGAGGAACTCCATGGAATTTCACTCTCTGAATAACATTATCAAGTGCATTCTCGACAGTAGTCTTTTCACCAAAGATTAAAACAAACGCATCATCCTCTTTACACTTCAAGACATCGCTTATTTTCTGAGTTTCTTCTTCACTAATCCCGTATGCCGGTAATTCATCACTATGCATCAGTCCTTTCACAAACGTTTCTGAATAATCTTCAATCCCTGCTTTGATTGCATAATCTGCCAGTTCTCTTCCCATACGCACATGCTCTTTCGCAGACATCTTTGTACCAAGTAGACCTTTCCATCCCACTAACTTGCAAGCCATTGCAGTTCCTTTCTTTTTGGATATCAGACCAGTTACGTCCTTCTGGTTTCCAGGCTTTCCTTGCTTCAAGTCATTTAGATTTTCTTGTCTATGAATTTCATTTTCAACAACCTTTGGCATGGTTGCCAAGTCCTGGAATCCTTTAAGCTCTACTCTTTGTCCATTGTTAATTGAGATATTCACGTCTTGTCTAATTGTCCCCAGTCCTCTTTTGACCCTGCAGGCTCGCAGAAGCCTACCCAAGGCTCGAGCGGCATTTTGCACGTCTTCAGGTTTCTTGAGTTGGGGTTTGGTTGTAACTTCTAGAAGAGGTATACCTAATCTATCTAAGAGATATTCATCCTTATTTTCACCATGTCGGCAAGAATCCTCCTCTAAGCAAATTTGATCCAATTCTAATTTCCCTCCTTCATATTCAATCTGGCCACCGACAGCAATCAACCCAGTTCTTTGAAAACCGCTTGTATTTGAACCATCAACTACTACCTTTCGCATGAATTGTACTTCTTCAATTATTTTGGCTCCTGCTAATTTTGCAAATTGAACTGCAATTCTGATGGCATCTTCATTTGGCCCTCTCGGTGGTTCTTCATCGGTGTAAACTAAACAATTACAGCTTCGATTGTGATATGTAAATTTCCGGATTCCCTCAGCCTGTGCGGCAACATCAATGCTTCCCATTTCACTTGAGGTTGCATGTAGGGTACGGCTAAAGGTTTGATTACTGCCCGATTCCAAATTATCACAATTGCAGAAAAGCTTACCACAGTCAAGCTGTTGGTGTACCTCAAGCCCTGCCTTCAACTTCACAATGTAGTCGCGTTGGTCTAGTTATTAAAAGGAACGGTTGAACATATTCTTGATTTTTGGTAGAAGTACCAGAGCTATGAATCCTAGTATTGGTCCAACTACAAGAAACCCCATCGCCAGAATAGAGAAAAAGGCCCCAATCTGGGCATACTTGTAGGATTGTAAGGTATACGTGACCCATGCCCCCCATACGCCTATCAATGAGAATACAAACATGATTCCTGGGCACCAATTCAGCATCAAACTATAGGTATTCTCGCCCAGACTTGTATTTCCTTCACCTTTTTGCATATTGAAAGTAAACTGGTTAACTCCTTCTAATCCTTGATCGATTTCAACTAGGCTCAGGTTACTATCCTGAAGAGGAATATAGACGTCCATGGTGCAATTCTGGTGCAATGGCACCCTAACCTCGATTTTGTATTTTCCCGGCTTAAGAAAAATATCATAGCTTCCATTTCCAAAATAGGTTTGGTTAATTTCTTGAGAATCAACAAGGATAGTTGCATTTTCTAGAGTAGTAGTGCTGTTTTTCACCACTATTCCAATCTTAATCTTTTCAACTCCGTCGTATTGATCCGGTACTGTGAATAGCAATCCACCTGTCATAAATCCCATGAGAGCTGCTGTAAATATCAGCAGTGAAATTATCTTTACCATTGCAGTCTTTTCACTGATTTCTGGAACTTTCCCTTCGTATGGTTTGTAATCCTTGGGTACAACTTTAGCTACGTTAGTATTTATTTCGTCGGATATCAGAATGACCCCTAATTCTTTACCCTGCTTGGTTAACTCTATTTCCAGATCCGAATCACAACCCACACACGTTCTTGGGAATTTACCAGAATCATCTCCAATTATGACAATTCTGTTTAATTTTTTACATTTGGGGCATTTAAATTCCATTCTTGCCATTACTAAGCTACTTCGGGACTGGCATCTTTGCTGTTAGAGCCCCCTTCTTTCTTTCCAATCTTGATTTGAGGTATCTCCACTTTGAATGGCGGTGGAAGGTTCAGTTTCTTAGCAATATTCAGTACCTCGAAGGAGCCCTGTGCCAAGGCCCTATTGTGTACAGCTTCTGCAATAGCGTCGGGTAATTTGTGTTCCTTGTCCCATTTTTCGACGGCTTTTTTCACAACGCCTTTCGAATTGTCGACATAACCTATAGCACAATCTAGTTGAACTATACCTAATAGTCCGTATGAAACAGTATATCTCATTTCAATATCCATTTCTTTATCCGATTTCTGCTTTATCGATAGAATGGTAGTGTTATGATCTATTCTAACTTGTTTTTGGGGCGCCGATTTTCGATGTCTTTTTGCTTCGATAGCAATTAATTGGAAACCTCTGGCAGGCATTAATCCCCTCACGAGCCCTAGTTATTGATATTATCCTCTAATTGTCAAGTGGTTATTCTTATTATCCCCTATCCTTAGAACTAAAGAATGTATAGAGCTCTAGGGGTATTCTTAATACTCACGACAATCGCCTTTACGGGCTGTCAAGAATCTAACCCAAGCCAAACCATTGTTTCAATGCAGATTGATTCAGATGGGGAGGATACTTGGATCTACGTGTACACCATTCCTCGTGTAATAATGGGCAATTTGACCATTAGTTTGAATGAGGACTCTGTAGAATTAACCTCTGTATTTAGTCATCAGAGAGCAATATCCAAGGAAACAATGAGCAATATAATTGATTCAGATGGCTATTTTGATTTATCGGTTAAAGCGGATTTAAGTGAAGTGCACTGGGAATATTCATGCCAGATCAAGATTATTCCGGATTCTGAATCTGAGGATAATCAAGTTTTAGCTGAGGTAATACTGACAGAAGATATCGAAGAAGAGCCAGAGATTTGGGAATTACCTTATAATGTCCCACTAAATGTTGCGGATGAAGGAGGTTCCATAGTCAAGAATGGTGAAAATAAAAGCCAAGACATTGCAAACTATAGGATTGTCGGGATACTGGTACTTTTGGCGACTGGTGTCGCGGGATATTATTTTTTCAATTGGAGGGCGTCGAAAGAAGTGCAAGGCATGAATTTATCCCAAACACCCCTTGCGTATCGGGTGACAATCGGTCTGGTTGTCGCTTTTCTCCTATATTTGCTTCTATTTCAGATGGGATGGATAAGTTTTGATGCCAGTGATTTGCTTATGTTTTATTCGTTCTCGGTATTTACGGTTTCTTTAGCGGCAGTTCTGGGTGGAATTCTGTTAGGGATGTTCATTGCTACCCGTTCACTTTCAAATCAGGGTTTCACCCCTTTTGAGATTTCTATGCTGAAGCTTAGGGATGACATCCACAAATTGCAGAAAGAGGTCAATTCAATATCCAAGACCACGGACAATGATAAAAAAGATAATGAAAATGACGAGTAATAGTTATATAAACTTTCCACTCTAGTGATAAACATATGGCACAAGGCGTATACTCCGTACTAGTATCGCTCATCGCATTACTTTTGTTCTCACCAATCGTAGGTGTCAACCAGAATATTGTTGAGAATCATTCGGAACTTTTGGCCAGCAATTATGACGATGGTTCACGCGACGGCGATTATGACGTTTCACTTGAATTTGCAGATGGCAATGAGGGAATCTCCTACGTGACACGTAATGAAGAGATACAGAAAGAATTTGTTGTTACCAATGAAGGGACATTCAATGATACGTACGATTTATCAGTTAGTTGGGACGATCAGTATGATGTTGGTTGGTATTCTGAACCAGATATAGCGGCTGTTTCAGTTTCTTCAGGCACCCAAGAGCCAATTTCATTTACTTTTAGAGCACCCGTTCAAAACGTCTATTCTGGAGATTATTTGGAGTTTACAGTAACAGTTACATCTCAGAACTCCACTTTCACAAACGCTAGTGTTGAACAGAGGTTGGAGATAGAAACACCAATGACATATGCTGTTGACGTTATTACAAGAGAAGGTAGTTCACTAAGTGGTAACCGGGGCGAGACAGTTTCATACTTGGTAGAGGTCACAAATGTTGGTGATACGGCCGAAGAATTTAGTATAGAAGTAGGCTTTCTTCCTAAGGACTGGACAGCCACCCCAAGCTTATCAACTATAGAATTAAACCCTTCAGAGTCAGATACTTTCGTTCTGGCAGTAGAGATTCCTAACACTGCAGCGGAGAATGAGTTTGCAGTTATCCAGACCTCTGTTCATGTCCAAGAGACCGGTTACGATTATATCTATGGATATCTCGACACCAATACTACCGTGAACGATGGGAGAATATATGGTGTTGATATGATTGCTGACGCATTGACCAAGCAGGTAATTCCAGGCGGCCAGATTTTGTATGACCTGTATGTTACCAATACTGGTGAAGCGCCCGATTCTTTCCTTCTGGACCTTGGAAATGTCAGTGCTGGTTGGGGCTCCAACCTCAGCCAGTTTGAAATAGACCTTGAAGACAATGAGACGGCAAACATTGTCTTGAGTGTTTCTTGTCCGCCAGAGTCTGTTAAAGACGACTGGTCCTGGGCCTATGTCAGTATCAGGTCATCCAACAGAGAGCAATTCATGGACGATCTCATAACCCACACTTCAGTCCGCATACCTGTCAGAGATGTTGATTTGACGGTTGAATTAGATACGCTTAGCGGCAACCCCAGTGCCACGATGGTCTATTCAATGACTTTAACTAATTCCGGAACTGATCCTGATGATTTCTTATTGAATATAGAAAGATGCGAAGACTGTGACGCCTGGGGTGTTGCATTGAGTACCTTGTTCATCGAGGATCTACCGGAGGGATCTTCTTATGACTTCGATTTCAGTGTTGAGATTCCTGTTTCAGCACGAAACACAGATTGGGCAGAAATGAGAGTAGTAGCAACATCTGCAGCCAATTCATCCAAGTCTGATTTTGTGGATACAACAACTAATGTTAACAAGATCTTCAATAATCAGATAATAGGAGGTAGCATGCAAATCCTGAATCCAGGTGATGCTTCACAATTCGAGATAACTTTGGTCAATACGGGGAATAGTATTCAGTCTTATACATTCGATTCCAATCAGTTTCCTAGCGGCTGGGACTTTGAGAATTCTTTCCCTTATTCGACAGAGGATTTGGATCCTTATGGCGGCGAAGAGACATTTACAGTTTTTTTTGTAGTTCCGAATGATACATCTCCAGGTTACTTCAATTTCACGGTTGCTTTGGCCCTTGATGAGTCTGGAGTTACAGTCGACACCGTCGAATTGTCGGTAAAGGTTGAGTATTACGCTGAATTTGACCTTCAGGTAATGGAGCTAGAATCATTTGATGATCCTGGCGCCACTCATGTATTTGGAGTAGAGCTATCTAACAATGCCAATGCTGAGGATACGATAGCATTATTCGTTGATCTCCTACCTGATGGTTGGAGTTACTGTATCGGTTCTGACTGTGCAACTTCTATCACTGTTCCTAAAGGCCAGACAAAGACTTTTGAGTTGAAGGTCACATCTAGTCCTACGGAGGCGGCAGATACTATGAATGGTGCTTTCATGATGCTGGTTGGAGTTTCAGGACTTAACGACAAGGTAACTGGCTATGACACTTTCACAGTTTACACCAATCCAGTTTATAATCTGGATGTGGAAACTCCTTCAAATCAAAAGGATGGTGAATCTGGGGAAACAATTCCATTCCAGCTTACAGTTACCAATAATGGTAACGCAGTTGATTACGTAAGTTTGCCATCAGCAATAGCTCCCGCAGGGTGGATTGCTACTTTTTCACAATCATCATTCACTCTGGCCCCCTCTCAGTCCAAGGTAGTATACCTCAATGTGGAGATTCCAGCTAATGTATATGGGGGAGATAATGTAATTCAGGTCAAGGTATCTTCTGATCAGTCTGGCCAAACTACTGATATGGAATTTGTAATATATGTTCCTGAAATAGCCGATATCGACGTTGAATTGAAAACAACAGCCGGGGACGTGACTGCCGGAACCACTGGCAAATTCATCGTCAGACTGTCAAATAACGGCAATACGATTGAGAGCCTGAGTCTGTCAATTGAAGGGAAGCGTTCTTCGTGGTTCTCTCTTCCTTCTGATACAATTGATTTGGAACCAGGTGGTTATCAGGAAATTATCATTGAAGTCAATCCTCCAATTACTCAGGCGGCAGGAGAGATGTCAGGCACTCTGAATGTGACTTTGAGTAGTGATACCTCGAAGACCACCAAGATAGCCCTGCCTTTCACCGTCCTTAAGTCTTATGCGATTCCAGATGAAATTCCAGAAGAGGAAGATGAAGGTTTGTTCGGCCTTCCAGGTCCCGGCCTGATCTCAGTGTTGCTAGTAATCACACTTCTATCACGTTTGAGGCGGAGAATCTGAATCTCAACTGTGGGTACGCCGATAGGGACGTACATTCGTTCAGGTAAGGCTTCTGAATTACCTGATGAGGCAAATGAACTGGCGTCTGTCTTGGAAGAACACTCAGATTCTCAGATTGAGATAAATCTGGAGTCGGAAGACATTCCATTATCGCTAATTAGGGACGCAAGTATAATTCAGGCTAGGAGTACGATAAAGAGTCAGTTAACTCCAGACAAGGATCTTATTCAGTCAATACAAGCATTGAATGAGGCCCACGAAACAATCAACGTAGTGTCAGAGAGGTTGACGGCCTGGTACACTCAAGTAACCGGGGAGCCACGAACAAAGATCGAAGATATATTGGAACTGGAGTCTCTACCTTCTAGAATGGGAATATTGAAAGATTTCTACATGTCAAACAAGACCTTGATTGCCGAGCTCTCGAGATATTTGGATCAAGAATCTCCCAAAGTCTTTCCAAATCTAGTTAAGATTCTTGGCACACAGCTGGCAGTTAGAATTGTAGCGGCTGCAGGGAGTTTGTTCAGATTGGCACGTATGCCCGCGTCTACCATTCAGTTGCTTGGAGCCGAGAAAGCCTTGTTCAGACATATGTCAGATGGGTCACCCCCCCCCAAGCATGGCCTCCTGTATCAGCATCCGTCTGTAAAACAGGCGGTGAGAAAAGACAAGGGCCGTGTTTCTAGAAAATTAGCTGCAAAGGTGGCCATTGCCTCTAAGATTGAATATTATGGAGATAAGAATGAGTGAAAAAAACGAACCAAGATCCTGGCCAGCAACCTTCGGTTTTGGTTTGTTAATGGGTGCTGCGGATGCAGTTCCGGGAGTGAGCGGAGGTACAATTGCGCTTATCATAGGTATATACCAGAAGCTGATAAGCTCAATAACAACCTGTCTAGATTTTGCAAAGGATATGTTCCCGTCACATTCCAGATCTGAATTTTATTCGACTCTTAATTTTCTCTTTCCATTAGGTTGTGGGATGTTGTGTTCTTATTATGTAGTCACCAAAATCTTGGTAGGGCCCGATGATTCTCCTGGTTTGTTGCGTCAAGATTCAACAGGGCCTTACATCTTCTCTTTCTTTTTTGGTTTAGTACTTTTTAGCATAAGAGAGCCATGGCGTTATGTTGCTACTCCCGAGCTCAAGCACTATCTTCTGGCAGTGGCAGGAGTATTGGTTGTTTTCATTTACACTAGCATTAATTTAGAATCTGATAGTGACAGTAAAATTATGCTAATTGTTGGTGGGATGCTTTCCCTCACAGCTATGCTACTACCTGGAGTAAGCGGAGCTTTAGTCCTTCTAACCCTTGGACAATACAATTCCGTAGCAGGTTCGTTTCATGGGGGGGATCTGGAGCCACTTATGTACCTGATTCTGGGTGGCATAATCGGTTTGTTTACGTTTATTCCATTTATGAATTATATGATATCTGAATACATTGACAATACAATGGCAATGTTAGCTGGATTAATGTGTGGTTCGTTGATTACGCTGTGGCCTTGGAAAGAAGCCTACGGTGGCGCGGGTTTGTCTCCCAATCTATATCTTCAGGTCCTTGAAGATTTCAAGTTCGCCTCTATATTCTTGACCTTCTTGTTTTTTGGTGGCGGAATAGTTGCTTCATATGGATTAAAGCAACTTGAGGACCAAGACAGGTCCTAAATCGCTACGAGAGCTTTTAAAAAACCCCCCTTGTGAAGGCAATAATGCGAGTACTCATTGCGGGTGCTGGTGAGGTTGGATTCCGTGTCGCCCGGGACCTTGTTTATCGAGGGCACGAGGTGACCTTAGTAGATTCCAATCCCGCTGCCGTAAAGCGTGCACAGACCCTTGATGTGCAAGTCTTCCAGGGAAATGCAGCTTCGCCAAGACTTCTGTTTGATGAAGCCTCTTTAGAAGAAGCTGATGTGTTTATTGGCGTAACCGGAAAGGATGAAGTTAACATATTGGGTTGTACTCTTGCCAAACAAGCAGGCTGTAATACTATAGCTAGAATCAATAATCCGGCATTCACAGATCTACCGTCCGAACAAAACCATCAGCAGATATTTGGGGTTGACGTTTACGTTAGCCCGGATGAATTAGCAATGCACCGGATATGGCAAATTCTCTCTAGGCCAGCTCTGACCAGGTTGGAACATTTTTCGGTGGGCAAACTTAGAATTTTGGAGGTCAGGCTGAGCGATAGTTCACCTTCAGTCGGTCGCCCTCTTGGGAATATTTCCATGCCACCTCATTGTCGTATTGTTCTGATTGCGCGGGAAGAAGGCGTAATCATCCCTACGTCCAGCGACACATTGATGCCTAGGGATAGGATACTGGTTTTACTTAGTGAATACAGTGAAATAGAGGCATTGTCCGATGCATTGGGAATACCAAAGGAAATAACTGGTGAAAGGAATATCAAACGTATAATGATTGCTGGTACCAGCAAGATTGCTATCAGACTCGCTAAACAGGTTGCAAAAAGATACAAAGAGGTTGAAATTTACATTACTGAACCTGACAGGGAAATGGCCGAGATTGCTAGTTCCCAGCTTCCTGAGGGGGTTCGAGTATTGGTTGGTTCTCCGACGGATCGTCACTTTTTGAGAGAAGAGGGAATCCGCTACGAGGATTTGTTTGTCGCTGCTACGGACAGAGAGGATCTTAATGTTCTGAGCTGTTTATTAGCTAAGAAGGAAGGGGCGAAGCGTACTGTAGCCTTGGTTTACCAGACCGAGTTGGAGTACGTCGTTCAAGATACCGGTATTGATACTTTGATAAATCCAAAGAGAGTTGCTGTTAATGCAATAATAAATCGTGTCACATCAACAGATGAGATAGAGGGTATGGAAGAATTGGAGGGCGGTGATGCCTCAATTCGTGAGTTCTTGATTAAGGGTAAGAATGGAAAAACTGGTAAGAAACTCAAGGATCTCAATGTTCCGGATAATACCTTGTTAGCTATGATTAATAGAGATGGAGAATCACTATTTCCAGATAATGAATCGGTTTTGCAGGCCGGAGATCATGTTTTGGTATTCACCCTTAAAAAGCAACTACCTGAGGTGGAGAACTTTTTCCAGTAATTAATGAGAGCTAGTCTCATACTAAGTCTTGCAGGAACAATTGTAGCTTTTTTTGGATTATCCTTTATCTTACCTATCCTGGCCGGTCTAATCATGGGTGAGGATATTCTGAACTTGCTTTGGATGTTCGGTATCCCTATGGTCTTGTGCTTAGCCGGTGGCGGTTTTCTTTATTCTTATTTTCATATTGATGAAGATATCCGAAATCGCGAAGCTTTCGTCCTAGTCAGTGTGGTCTGGATAATTATGGTGATCTTTGGAGCCATTCCCTACATGGTATCTGAACAGATGGGTTTGATGTCCTATGAAATTGGCCTGGCAGGAGCCCTGTTCGAATCCATGTCTGGACTGACAACAACTGGTGCAACTATGTTTGAGGTTCCTGAGGGTACCACAATCGTAAATTCCAGCCAATATGCAGAAGGATACTTTGATGCTCCTAAATCACTTCTATTGTGGAGATCACAGACTCAATGGTTGGGGGGAATGGGAATTATCGTTTTAGCTACTATTATTTTCTCAAGGCTTTTTGGAGGTGGTATTCAGGTTCTCCAAGCCGAGATGCCAGGAACCGGCCTTACCAGATTAAAACCTCAGATGGCCCAGACAGCACGCCTCTTGTGGAGTTTGTACCTTGCCTTGACCGTTGCCGAGATTGTCCTTCTCCGTTTTCTGGGAGATATTCCTCTTTACGATTCTATTTGTAATTCATTTTCAACTGTTTCAACCGGTGGTTTCTCACCAAAGGTGGAATCGATTGGTTCATATGACAGCGCAGCTGCCGATTCGATTGTTACCTTCTTTATGCTAATTTCAGGCGTAAACTTCGTTTTGCTGTATTATGTGTCCACTACGCTGCTCAATAGTGAGAATCCTATTTCTCTAAGGATAAAGAAATCGTTTAACCTTTTCAGAGCTAATGATGAATTAAGATTTTATTTCTTTCTGGTTCTAACTTCTTTTTCTCTAATATTTGTAAATCTTGTTCTGGAGTCTAAGAATAATTCCGATATCACCTCCAATTTTAGTCACACGGCTTTTCAAATCGCGTCCCTATTGACTGGTACTGGCTTCACAACGACAAATTATACGGATTGGCCAAAAATGTCAGTCTTCGTGTTATTGTTGGCCATGTTCATGGGCGGTTGTGCGGGATCCACAACGGGTGGAATCAAGATGGTACGAATAATGCTGTTGCTGAAGGCCTTGAAGAGGGAACTGGTCCTGGTAATACATCCTCGCGCCATCATTAAACTTAGAATTGGAGACAAGGTTCTGGATGAGAATCTTTTCCGTAATGTGGGTGTCTTTTTCTTTATATTCATTATCCTCTTCTTGATAGGTTCCTTGGTGACCTTGTATCTGGAACCTAGTCTGGCCTTGATCGATGGTATATCTACCTCTCTTTCATGTCTGGCCAATATAGGTCCAGGCATAGGTGTTATTGGCCCCACGGAAACATATAGTGATTTTGGGGACCCGACCTTGCTTTTTCTTTCTATGTTGATGATGTTAGGAAGGTTGGAGATCATAACCGTTCTTTTGTTGTTCTTCCCAGATACTTATAGAGATTAGGGCACAACCTTAAATTGTGAACAAACTAGTATGAATTTGTGAAGTGGATCTATCGCGACCAGAGTCAAGGCCAGAAAGTACTCAATGTCATGTTGCTGATTGCGTTCTTAGCGCTCGTAGTGCCATACATCATTGGAGTGACCAACGGTCACCACACTCCCTGGTTGCCTATGATATCAGAGCTGGACAAGGCCACTCCTGAAGGAACCCTGTGGTCTGCTGGATTGAGTCTGGCCGGAATAATTTCAATACCGATTTGGATCAAATTGTACAACAAATGGGATGGACAACTACGTAGTTCGAATGCAGAACCAAAATGGTTCTGGTTCAATCTGTTATTTGTTATAATGGCTCAGGTCGGAACGGTATCC
>Ga0208278_1000119_pt1 | contig 39952 bp, 31 predicted proteins | sample ETN01SmetaG_FD_185794 | JGI IMG/M metagenome (GOLD analysis project Ga0208278, IMG submission 185794) | Marine microbial and viral communities from oxygen minimum zone, Eastern Pacific Ocean - ETNP2014F12-01SV259 (SPAdes) (version 2) | ecosystem: Environmental > Aquatic > Marine > Oceanic ...
CAGGCTAAGCTCCTCTATCTCGGATCATCCTGCATCTATCCCCGGCTCGCGCCCCAGCCAATGACCGAAGAGGCGCTTTTCTCCGGCGGCCTGGAGCCCACAAACCAGTGGTACGCGCTGGCCAAGATTTCCGGCATAAAGCTGTGTCAGGCCTATCGCAGGCAGTACGGCTGTGACTTCATCTCCGCCATGCCTACCAATCTTTACGGCCCCCACGACAATTACGACCTTAAGGCCAGTCACGTGGTGCCCGCCCTCATCGCCAAAATCCATGCGGCACGAGAAAGCGGGGCTAAGTCGGTGGAGGTCTGGGGCACCGGAAAGCCCAAACGTGAGCTTCTCTACGTGGAAGATCTTGCCGACGCCCTGGTCTTTCTCATGAAGTCCTATTCGCAGGAGGATCACATCAATGTGGGCACCGGCGTGGATGTCACCATCGCCGAGCTGGCTTCCCTGGTGGCCCGCATCATCGGTTTTGAAGGCGGTTTCGATTTCGTCACTGAGAAGCCCGACGGCGCGCCGCGCAAGCTGCTCGACGTGAGCCGCCTGTCCGCCCTGGGCTGGACTGCGCAGACGGATCTGGAGGAAGGCCTGCGCCGGGCCTATGCCTGGTATTGCAATAACGTTGCCGGCAGCGGCGATGCCTCTGACTGAAGCTCACCGGGCGCTGCGGGGGTCTTTTACGATGAATACTGTAATTTGAAGACACGGTTGAAGTCCCGCGTGGCGTGCTTGCACGGTTCCGCCAAACCCCGTATTTTGCAGGGACCGCCACGGCTGGTTTGGGGCCCATTTTTCGCGGGCACGGGCGCTGTGTTGGGGCGTCGCCAAGTGGTAAGGCAGCGGCTTTTGATGCCGCCATTCGCAGGTTCGAATCCTGCCGCCCCAGCCAATTTAAGGAATCCCCGTCAGGGGTGTCTTTAGTTTGGCGGGGCGGGGGGCAGAAAAAAAGAAAATGGTGGGCCCGGCAGGACTCGAACCTGCAACCAAACCGTTATGAGCGGTTCGCTCTAACCAATTGAGCTACGGGCCCCCGTAAGGGGCGGATTGACATAAAAAGGCCGAAAACCCTGGTCACGTGATTTCCGGCCCTTTGAAAAATGTTCCCCCAAAATTCTTACGTATCGAGAAAACTTCTCAGCTTGCGCGATCGGCTCGGGTGTTTGAGCTTGCGCAGGGCCTTGGCCTCGATCTGTCGTATTCGTTCCCGCGTCACGGAGAACTGTTGGCCCACCTCTTCCAGCGTGTGGTCGGTGTTCATGCCGATGCCGAAACGCATTCGCAAAACCCTCTCCTCGCGCGCGGTCAGGGTCGAGAGCACGCGCGTGGTGGTCTCGCGCAGGTTGCCCTGGATCGCCGCGTCGATGGGTAACACCGCGTTCTTGTCCTCGATGAAATCGCCCAAGTGGCTGTCTTCCTCGTCGCCGATGGGGGTCTCGAGGCTGATCGGTTCCTTGGCGATCTTCAAGACCTTGCGCACCTTGTCCAGCGACATGCCGAGCTTCACCGCCAACTCCTCGGGCTGTGGCTCGCGGCCGATCTCGTGCAGCATCTGGCGGCTGGTGCGCACTAGTTTCGAGATGGTCTCAATCATGTGCACCGGGATGCGGATGGTGCGCGCCTGGTCGGCGATGGAGCGAGTGATGGCCTGGCGAATCCACCAGGTGGCGTAGGTGGAGAACTTGTAGCCGCGGCGGTATTCGAATTTGTCCACCGCCTTCATGAGGCCGATATTGCCTTCCTGGATCAGGTCGAGGAACTGGAGTCCGCGGTTGGTGTATTTTTTGGCGATGGAAATGACGAGACGGAGATTGGCCTCCACCATTTCCCTCTTCGCTCGGTTGGCCTTTTTCTCGCCTTCCTGGACCATGCCGACGATGCGGCGGAATTCGCCGATGGGCAGGCCTGAAGCGGCGGAAATCTCGGCAATGGATTCGCGCAAGGCCACGGTGTCCTCGGCCTTTTTTGTGGTGAACTTCTTCCAAGCGCGGCCCGGCAGCTTGGCCATGGCCTTCATCCATTTGGGGTCGACCTCGCGGCCGAAATAGTTATCCAGGAAATCCGCGCGCTTGACGCCGCTGTCCAGGGCCAGCCGCAGCAGCTTGCCCTCGAGCCCAACCAGGCGGCGGTTCATGCCATAGAGCTGGTCCACCAGCTGTTCGATGCGGGAATTGTTGAGGTGGACCTTTTCCATTAGTTCCACGAGCCCGCATTTAAGATTTTTATAGCGAGTTTCCTGGGCCTTGCTCAGCGCCTTGCCCTTGGCCTGGGCGGCGATGCGCTGGTCCTGGAGGCGGTGCATCTTCTTGTAATCGGCGGCGATCTTTTCGAAATTCTCGATCACTTCGGGCATCAGGGTCTGTTCCAGCATAGCCAGCGACATAGTGGTGTCCTCATCGTCGTCCTCGCCGTCGCCCTTGTCCCCGCCGTCGACGGATGCCTTGTCATTGCTGTCGCTTTTTTTGTCGTCGTCTTTGCGGGTATCCTCCTCCTTGGCGGTAGTTTCCTGGTCATTAGTCCCTTCTTTTTCGCCCTCTTCGCCTTCTTTCTCGTCCTTGTCGCTTTCTTCATCGGCGGCCATGGATTGGGTGGTTCCCGGCACGCGGCCATAAGTGGCGTCGAGGTCGATAATGTCACGCAACAACATGCGGCCCTCGGCCAGGGCGTCATGCCAGTGGACGATGGCGCGGATGGTGAGCGGGCTTTCACAGATGGCACCGATCATTTTTTCACGCCCAGCCTCGATACGCTTGGCGATAGCGATCTCGCCTTTGCGTGATAACAGCTCGACACTGCCCATTTCGCGCAGATACATGCGCACCGGATCGTCAGTACGGCCCAGGTCCTCGTCCTCGTAGCCGCTGGCGCGGGTCTTCTTTTCGGGCTTTCCCTTGGGCTCTTCGCTGGAGGCCTCTTCGGCTTCCTCGTTCTCGATGACGTTGATGCCCATTTCCGAGAGCATGGTCAGGGTGTCTTCGATCTGTTCGGAGGATACCTTTTCCGACGGCAGAGCGGCGTTGACGTCGTCATAGGTGACGTAGCCGCGCTCCTTGCCCTTGGCCACCATCTTCTTGACCGCGGCGGTGACCCCGTCCATGAGGGGGCCATCAGTCTGTTCGCCCGTGGTTTCGGTGGCTTCCGCCGTGCTCGTGGTTTTGGTTGCCATTAACGTCTACCTCTTGTGTTTAACAACGTAGGTCCCCCGCAAAGCAAAACCGGAGCGCGGACCCGCTCCGGAAAGTTCCCCACTTGGGAAAACCAGGGAATGCCTGGCGGGGGTTCTATACACGGCTCGGCGCCCTTTGCGAAGGGTCATCCTCAATGGGTTCTGCCTTGATTGCGAAAATCTGGTTCTTGAGGCTGGAAAACCGTTCCCAGTCCTCGGCTTGCTCCGCTTCCTTCAACTGCGCCTCGATCTCCGGAAGCTGGTGGAGGCCGAGGGTGTGATCCCACAACGCGTGGACCCTGCTATCCGCCGCGTCCGCATCTAGATAGGGGGCGATATTCTTAATTTCCGACAGGGTCTTAAGGGTTTCCTTAAATCCACATTCGTAGAGGTGACTTTCCACGGCAGCCTTGTCAAGGGTTTCGCGCTCGGCGAGGAGAAGCATTTCCTGGCGCAGGCCGTCGAAATCATCCGGGCCGGTGGCGGTGAAGACCACGCTGCCCAGTTGCTCCACCACATCGTCGAGTATCCGGGGGTGGGCGATGACCAGGGCAAGCAGTACTTTCTCCCGTTCCACCTGGGGATCTGTGCGCCCGCCCATGCCTGCTCCCGCGCCGGTTCCCCCGACTCCTCTGCCGGTTGCGGCAAGCGGGATCGGGGAACGGAGGAACGACGCCGTTTTTTGCACGGAAGGCGCGCGGGTATCACGGAAGGCCCGCCATAGGCGGTCCTTGACGTCACGGGCGTAATGGTCCTGGACCGTGCGGTGGGCGATGGTGCGGACCCGCGCCATGAGCCGGGATTCCAGGCCGGCGCGGCGCTCCGGCGTATCCACCGATTGCAGGGAGGTTTCCATTTCCCAGATTACCTCGGACAGGGGCTGGGCGTTGGCGATAACCGTGTCCATGGCATTGCGCCCGCCCTGTTTAATAAGGCTGTCGGGGTCCTCACCGGCGGGAAGGCTGGCGAAACGCAGGGACTTGCCGGGGGTGAGCAGGGGCAGGGCGCGTTCCGCCGCCCGTGCCGCCGCCCGCGTGCCGCCGGCATCGCCATCGAAGCACAAAACCGGCTCGTCCACCGCCCGCCACAGGAGGCGCATCTGGTCCTCGGTCAGCGCCGTGCCCAGCGGCGCCACGGCGCAGGCGAGCCCGGCGCGGTGGAGCGCGATTACGTCCATATAGCCCTCGGTCACCAGCGCCTGTCCCGTATCGCGCATGGCCGGTAGTGCCCGGGCCAGACCGTAGAGCACGTGGCCCTTGTGGAAGAGCGGGGTCTCCGGTGAATTGAGGTATTTGGCAATCTTGCGCGTGCCACCGTCGGGCGCCGGTACCTCCTCGACCAGGGCGCGGCCGCCGAAGGCGATGACCCGTCCGCGGCGGTCGGTGATGGGAAAGATGACGCGGTTGCGGAAGCGGTCGTAGGAATCGCGCCCGTCCTCTGGCGTGATGACGAGACCGGCATCAATCAACAGCTTCTCGGGGATTCCCCTGGCCACAAGCGCCTGTTTCAGCGCGGCGCGGGCGTCGGGGGCGAAACCCATCCGGAAGGTGTCGAGGGCTTCTTGGTCGAGGTTGCGCTCTTGCAAATAGGCGTGGGCCTGGCTCCCGCCTTTACCCACAAGCTGTTCGGTGAACCAGTCCGCGGCGGCCTCCACCACCTCGAGCAGGGAATGGCGTTGCTTTTCGCGCTCCCGGTCCTGGGGCGAGGATTCCGGCACGGTGAGCCCGGCGTCCGCGGCTAGCCGTTCCACCGCCTCGGGAAATGGCAAGTTTTCCGAACGCATGACGAATTCGATGACGTCACCGTGGGCCCCGCAGCCGAAACAATGATAGAAACCCTTATCCTCGTTGAGGGTGAAGGACGGCGTCTTTTCGTTGTGGAAGGGGCACAGGCCGAGATGCTCACGCCCGCGCCGGGTGAGCTTGACGCGGCGGCCGATGACATCGGCCAGTGCTACGCGATTGTGCAGTTCATCGAGAAATTCGGAGGGAAATCCCAACGCCGGTCGTCCTCTTGTTTCTGTCTCTGGCCGTTGGCTGTCTCTTGCCGCCGGCCGCTGCTAGCCCAGATGCGCCTTGACGGTGTCGCTCGCCTGTTTGAAGTCCATGCGGCCCGCATATTGCTCGCGTAGGGTCGTCATGATCTGTCCCATGTCCTTTAATCCGCTTGCGCCGATATCGGCGATCACCTGTTTAACCGCCGACTCGGTTTCTTTCTGGCTCAGGGGCTCGGGAAGAAAGCCGCGGATGACATCAGTTTCCTGTGATTCACGCTGCGCCAGGTCCATGCGCCCGCCCTTGCGATAGAGATCGATGCTTTCGGCGCGCTGTTTGACCATGGTCTGGAGCATCTCGAGGATTTCATCGTCGCTGGTGCCTTCCGACTGGCCCTTGGTCTTGGCGGCTATATCGCGGTCCTTGAGCGCCGCCAGGATCAGCCGCAGCGTAGCCTTGCGGTACTCATCCTTATCCTTGATGGCCAGTTTCAGCTCATCATTGAGGCGCGTGCGCAGCATGGCGGAAAAACACAGGTGGTGGATTTCAGGACAATCGGCGACCCTACAGCAAGTGGGACCCGAGTGCAAATGGGATTTTTTTGATAAACCATTGAAATTAAATTGCTTTTTAATAAAATTCTGACTTGACGGCGGCACGGTATTTGCTTATCAATCGCGCAATTTAGTCGCCGCCCGGCACGGGCGGGGCCGCCTTTTAGGATCAGCAGCCCATGACGCCATCTCCCACGAGGCCCGCCCCACGGCGCGCAAGTGCGCGTAAGGGGGGGGAGTCGTCACGGGGACCGTCGCCACCCCCGAAATCAAAAAAGAAACCGGACAAGCCATCCGGGAAATCGGGTGAAATACCATCTGCGGCCACGGCGGTGCTGGTGCTGGCCGATGGCGGCGTGTTCCCCGGCCATGGCGCGGGCGCGTCCGGGGTTGCCGAGGGTGAGCTCTGTTTCAACACCGCCATGACCGGCTATCAGGAAATCCTCACCGATCCCTCCTATGCCGGACAGATCATTTGTTTCACCTTTCCCCATATCGGCAATACTGGCGCCAACGATGAGGACATGGAGAGCCTCGTCCCCGCCGCCCGCGGGCTGGTACTGCGCGCCTCCATCACCGAGGCCGCCAATTTCCGCGCCAGCGGCGGCTTGGATCAATGGCTGAAGGCGCAAAAGCTGATCGCCGTGACCGGGATCGATACCCGCAAATTGACCCGCCGCCTGCGCCAACAGGGCGCAATGAACGGCGTGGTGGCCCATGACCCGGATGGAAAATTCGAGGGAGGGAAATTCGACCTCGACGCCTTGCGCGACCGGGCCGCATCCGCGCCCTCCATGGAAGGTCTCGACCTCGCCCGCGAGGTCACCTGCGAGGGGCCCTTTGAATGGGACCAGACGTGCTGGGCGCTGGGGCGCGGCCATGGCCAAATGACGGACCCCAAACGCCATGTGGTGGCTATGGATTTCGGGGCCAAACACAATATCCTGCGCTGTCTCGCCGATCTCGGCTGCCGGGTCAGCGTGGTTACGGCTTCCACCGGCGCGGCGGATATTCTGGCCCATAAACCAGACGGCATCTTCCTCTCCAACGGTCCCGGCGACCCTGCGGCCACCGGGCAGTACGCGACACCGGTGATCAGGGAGCTCGTCGCCAGCGGCCTACCCATATTCGGCATCTGTCTCGGCCACCAGATGCTGGCCCTGGCCCTGAGCGCGCAAACCAAGAAGATGCATCACGGCCATCGCGGCGCCAATCATCCGGTGAAGGACCTTGAGACTGGCAAGGTGGAGATCACCAGCCAAAACCACGGCTTTGTGGTGGACGCCGGGACCCTGCCGGGGGGCGTCACGGCCACCCATGTGTCGCTGTTTGATGGCTCGCTGGAGGGCCTGCGGGTGGAGGGCAAACCGGTGTTCTCGGTGCAGTACCACCCCGAAGCCTCGCCCGGCCCCCACGACGCCCATTACCTATTCCAGCGCTTTTTCGACATGATGGAAAGCTGATGCCCAGGCGCGACGACATATCCTCCATCCTCATCATCGGCGCCGGGCCCATCGTTATCGGCCAGGCCTGCGAGTTCGACTATTCAGGGGCCCAGGCCTGCAAGGCGCTTAGGGAAGAAGGCTACCGCGTCATCCTCGTCAACTCCAATCCCGCCACCATCATGACCGACCCCGAGATGGCCGACGCCACCTATATCGAGCCAGTGACGCCGAACATGGTGGCGCGCATCATCGCCAAGGAGAAACCCGACGCCATACTGCCCACCATGGGCGGCCAGACCGGGCTCAATACCTCGCTCTCACTGGCCAAGATGGGGGTTCTCGAGGAACACGGGGTGGAGATGATCGGTGCCGACCGCGCGGCTATCGACAAGGCCGAGGACCGCGAGAAGTTCCGCCAGGCCATGGACAGAATCGGGCTTGAAAGCCCGGCCAGCCGCCTCGCCCATAATATGGACGACGCCCGCGCCGCGCTCGACGAGATCGGTCTGCCGCTGATCATCCGGCCTTCCTTTACGCTGGGCGGCACCGGCGGCGGCATCGCCTATGGTAAAAAGGAGTTCGAGGCCATCGTCGAGGGTGGCCTCGACGCCTCGCCTACCTCGGAAGTGCTGATCGAGGAATCCATCGTCGGCTGGAAGGAATACGAGATGGAGGTGGTGCGCGACCGCAACGACAACTGCATCATCGTCTGTTCCATCGAGAACGTGGACCCCATGGGCGTGCATACCGGCGACAGCATCACCGTGGCCCCGGCGCTGACCCTGACCGACAAGGAATACCAGATCATGCGCGACGCCTCGATCGCGGTGCTGCGCGAGATCGGGGTCGATACCGGCGGCTCCAACGTCCAGTTCGCGGTCAACCCCGCCGACGGCCGCATGGTCATTATAGAAATGAACCCCCGGGTCTCGCGCTCCTCGGCGCTGGCCTCCAAGGCTACCGGCTTCCCCATCGCCAAGGTGGCGGCCAAGCTGGCTGTAGGCTATACCCTGGACGAGCTGATGAACGACATCACCGGGGTTACGCCGGCTTCTTTTGAGCCCAGCATCGACTATGTGGTGACCAAGATCCCGCGCTTCACCTTCGAGAAATTTCCCGGCACCGAACCCCTGCTCACTACCTCCATGAAATCGGTCGGTGAGGCCATGTCCATCGGTCGCAGCTTTGGCGAATCTCTGCAAAAGGCCTTGCGCTCCATGGAAACTGGGCTCACCGGCCTCAACCGGGTGGAAATTCCCGGTGCCGATGGTAAAGGCGGCAAGAAGGCCATCAAGACGGCCCTAGCGCGGCCCACTCCGGACCGCCTACTGGTGATCGCCGAGGCCTTGCGCCGCGGGCTTTCCGTGGCGGAGGTGGGCGAAGCCTGTCTCTTCGAGCCCTGGTTCCTGCGCCAGATTGCCGACCTAGTGGCGGTGGAGGCGAAACTGGAGCGGGACGGCCTACCGCAAGAGGCCGAGGCGCTGGCCCGGATCAAGGGGCAGGGATTCTCCGACGCCAGACTTGCCGAGTTGACGGGGCAAACGGAGGCCCAAATTTCCGAACACCGTCGGAATTTAAGCGTCCATCCCGTGTTCAAACGCATCGACACCTGCGCCGCCGAGTTTCCCTCGCAGACGCCCTATATGTATGCCACCTATGAGGAGACGGGCGGCGGCGCGGGCGAGTGCGAGGCCGATCCCAGCGAGGCGCGCAAGGTGGTGATCCTGGGTGGCGGTCCCAACCGCATCGGCCAGGGCATCGAGTTCGACTATTGCTGTGTCCACGCCGCCTATGCGCTGTCCGAGGCCGGCTACGAGACCATCATGGTCAATTGCAACCCCGAGACCGTATCCACCGATTACGACACCTCCGACCGCCTCTATTTCGAGCCGCTGACGGCCGAAGACGTGATCGAGCTGGTGCGGGTGGAGCGCGCGAAAGGCGATTTTCGCGGCGTCATCGTCCAGCTTGGCGGGCAGACGCCGCTGAAGCTGGCGCGCGCCCTGGAGGCAGCGCAGATTCCCATTCTCGGCACCTCGCCCGACGCCATCGATCTGGCCGAGGACCGCGAGCGTTTCAAGAAGCTGGTGGCTGATCTGGGCCTTAAACAGCCTGCCAACGGCATCGCCGCCAGCCGCGGGGAAGCGCAAACCATTGCCGCCGAGATCGGCTTTCCCGTGGTCATCCGGCCTTCCTATGTGCTGGGCGGGCGGGCCATGGAGATCGTCCACGACGATGCCGGGCTGAGCAAATATATGAGCGAGGCGGTGCGGGTTTCCGGTGCCAGCCCGGTGCTTATCGATTCCTTCCTTCAGGACGCTACCGAAGTGGACGTGGACGCCGTGGCCGACGGCGGGAATGTGCATGTGGCCGGGATCATGGAGCATATCGAGGAGGCGGGCGTTCATTCGGGAGATTCTGCCTGTTCGCTGCCGCCTTATTCCTTGGACGCTGAGGTGGTGGCCGAGCTCGAGCGCCAGACCCGCGCCTTGGCCGGCGCGCTGGGCGTGGTCGGGTTGATGAACGTGCAGTTCGCGGTCAAGGACGGAGAAATTTACCTGATCGAGGTCAATCCCCGGGCCAGCCGCACCGTGCCCTTCGTGGCTAAGGCCACCGGCGTGCCCATCACCAAGATCGCCGCCCGCGTCATGGCCGGAGAAAAACTGGCCGATTTCGACCTGTCGCCCCCGGCCATCGCCCATGTGGCGGTGAAAGAGGCAGTGTTCCCCTTCGCCCGCTTTCCCGGCGTCGATATCATCCTCGGCCCCGAAATGCGGTCTACCGGCGAGGTCATGGGGCTGGACACCGATTTCGGCCGCGCCTTCGCCAAGTCCCAGCTCGGCGGCGGTACCAACCTGCCGGTCGGTGGCACCGTTTTTGTCTCGGTGCGCGATCACGACAAGCCGGCCATGGCGGGGCTCGGGCAAAGACTCAAGGAGATGGGCTTCGACCTGATGGCCACCCGCGGCACGGCCGCGCATCTCAACGGCGAAGGGGTGAAAACGGACGCCGTCAACAAGGTGCTGGAGGGTTCGCCACATATTGTGGATGCCCTTAAGAACGGTGAAGTGCAGATGGTCGTCAACACCACCGAGGGCGCCGCCGCTATTGCCGACAGCTTTTCCCTGCGGCGCACGGCGCTGGTCCATAATATTCCCTATTTCACGACGGTGGCGGGCGCCCTTGCCGCGGCCGAGGCCATTGCGGCACTGAAGCACGGGGAACTTGACGTGACCTCGCTTCAGGGGTATTTCCCCGGCTGATATTCCTAACACCCGTTCCCGAACAGAGCGTTTGACGCAGACGCCGATTGGACCGACAATAGTTGGCCCGGCCGGGAGCGTCCCCTGTTTGACCGTAGTTCGACAAAGACCAGATAACGACCAGACAACAATTCGGATAGCGCCGTGACCGTTAATTCAAAGTTTCCCATGACAGCCACCGGTTTCGAGGCCTTGAAATCGGAACTGGAAAAACTGAAATCCGTGGAACGCCAAGAGGTGATCCAGTCCATCGCCGCTGCGCGCGAGCACGGCGACCTGTCCGAGAACGCCGAATACCAAGCCGCCCGCGAACGCCAGAGCTTTATCGAGGGCCGCGTCGCCGAGCTCGAGGACAAGATCAGCCGCGCCCAGGTCATCGACCTCAGCACCCTGTCTGGAAAGAACGTGAAATTTGGCGCCAAGGTGGTTCTGGCCGACGAGGATACCGACGAGAAGAGCACCTATCAGATCGTCGGTACCGACGAATCCGATATCAACAGCGGGCTTCTTTCCATTACCTCGCCGCTGGCCATCGCATTGATCGGTAAGACCAAGGGCGATTCGGTGGAAGTGGCCACGCCGGGCGGGGCCAAATCCTACGAGATCATCTCCGTCAAGTTCGCTTAGAGTGGGTTAGGCCGTGTCCGGCGATCCGCTTCAAGGTGATTCACCGCAAGAGGATATGTCGTCCCATACCTGCTGGGTCTTGAGCGAAGGCCATGCGGGAATGGAAAACCAATGCCTGGGCCTGGCCGAGGCTGTGGGGTTCCAGCCTGTGGTCAAGCGGGTGTGGGTAAGCTTTCCCTGGACCCGGTTGCCTGCGCGCCTGTGGCCCTTTCCTCTGCGCGCGGCGGCAAGGGGGAGCGATGCGCTGGTCCCGCCCTGGCCCGACATGCTGATTACCTGCGGCCGCCGCAGCGTGCCCCTTGCCCTCACTATACAGAGGCAAAGCGGCGGCAAAACCTTTACCATCTACATCCAGAACCCCACCGTTCCGGCAAACGCCTTTAACATGATTGTAGCACCGGAACACGATGGCTTCACCGGCGCTAACGTACATGTGACCCACGGTGCTCTGCACCGGGTGACGGCGCGGCGCCTGAACGGCGACGCCGCGACCTTCGCGCCGCTCTATGCCCATCTGCCGCGGCCGCTGGTAGGCGTGCTTATCGGCGGCTCCAACCGGCGTTATCGCGTGGGGGAACGGGAAATGGCCGATCTCGGGGATAAGCTGAGGCAATTGCACGAGGAAAGCGGCGCCGGGCTCGCGGTAACGGCATCGCGGCGCACCGGCGCGGCTGCCATGGGGGCGCTGAGCGAGAAGCTGGCGGGCGTGCCCGCGGTGATCTGGGATGGACAGGAGGACTCCCCTGGTGGAAATTCTGGCGACAATCCCTATTACGGTATTCTCGGGCTTGCCGACCTTGTGGTGGCCACCTGTGATTCCATTTCCATGGTGAGTGAGGCCTGTTCCACCGCCAAGCCGGTTCTGGTGGCGCATTTTCCCGGAGGCTCGAAACGCTTTTACCGTTTTCACAAGGCCATGGAGAAAGACGGCTATACCCGAAAATTCATGGGCCACTACGAGAGCTGGACGCCGCCGCCCCTCGACGATATGTCGGCTGCTGCTGCTGCGGTGCGCACCGTCTTTCTCACCCATCTGGGATAAGGGGCTGTGTTTTTTAACCGGGGCAAAAAAGCGTGCGTGCACGGCGTGGAAAATCGGCTATAAACTCCCCATATCCATAGTCACTTCACTTTATTCCATGTGCGCGAGAGACAGCGCCCGCCGACCGCGACGAGCCCGCAAGATGAGCCTCAATATAGATACCTTCACCAACCGCAACTGGCGGCCGGGAAACAATTTCGGTGGCAACACCCTGTTCAAGGCGCTGGGCCACCCACTGGCCGCCGCCAAGGCACGTTCGCTGGTGGCGGAGATCGCGGGTAAGGGGCCGTTGGCGGTCTATGATCCCTTAGGCGAGGCCGGGGATTTCAACAATTTCTATAATCTGGAGGCCTGTGATCTGACCGGTGTTTTCGTCCAGAACGTGGAGGAGATCGGATCGAAACGTCTGGGTCAGGCCGTGCGCCCGGTAACCGAACTGTCCACGTGCGGCTGCAAGACGGTTCTGGTGGCGGCCTTCGACGCCGCCCGGCTGATCGACAATATCCACCATATGGCGCCCGGGGGTGCGGAGATCGTCAGTTTCGACGACGCCCGTCTGCCCGACGACATGTTGACCAACAGCCGCAATTACCTGGCGCCCCTCAACTTCGCCACCAATTTCGCCTTTCTGCGCGACGGCGGCGGCAATCATACCCGCGTCTTTTCCGCCAATTACTGGGGCGTCTACGGGGCCGAAGATCCCGAGCTGTGGCTGTGCCTGTTCGATGAAGCCGGTGCGGTTCTGGCCGAATGGCGCGAACAGATGTCTCATGCCGGCGGCACCTATATCGTCGACAGCGCCGAGGTGCGGGAGCGCTTCGGGCTCGGCGATTTCACCGGCACCCTGTTCATGCACGCGGTGCGCATCGCCGGCCATGACATCGTCAAATACGCGCTCGACACCTATGGCGACGACGACGAGGTGCTGTCCTGTTCCCATGACGCCAATGCCTGGCCTGCTGACCTCTATGCCGGCGTGCCCGCGCCCGATGCTGGAGAAAAGGTGATCCTGTGGATTCAGAATAGCCACCCCGTGCCCATCCCGGAAAAGGGAATCGGATTGAATGCCGTGGGCTCCCAGGACGTGCACTGGCTCGAAGATACCATCCCGCCCTTCGGCACTTATGGTCTGGATGTGGGCACTCTGTTGCCCGAGGCCAGCTGGCCGACCCAGATCGAGATTCAGGCCGGGCGTTATTTCGTGCGCCCGCGCTATGAAGTGGTCAAAAAGGACGGCCGCCGCCGCATCGCCCACGCCAATGTGGAGCGCACCGATCTCGAGTGCGATCCCCGTATCCCGGAACTGGCCGACACCATGGGCAAGGGCTATATCATGCCGCTGCCGGTGCTTCCTGTCGCCGAGTTCACCACCACCGCCCTGCCCACGCCCATGGCCACCTGCCAGCGCGACCTGCCCTTGAGCGCCATTCTCGTGGATGGCTCGGGTGAGGAAATAGACCGCCGTTTCCTGGGCTGTATCCCGCGCCGCGAGAGCCGGCCCCTGGACGTGGACGCCTGGATTGCCGAGACCGATGGCGGCTTACCCAGCGGTTACGGCCATGTGGAATTCGTCTATGACTTCCGCAACGGCGGCGAGGCAGACGGCTGGCTGCACGGGTTCTGTCGCTATCAACAGCGCCACAGCGGCCACATGGCCGAGACTATTTTCGGCGCTCATATCTACAACACGGCTCTGGTCTACAAGGACGAGCCCCAATCCTACATCGCCCGCCCGCCGGGGCTTTCCACCCGTATCTTCCTGCGTCTGGGGACCGGCGCCACCGACACCATGTGCCACCTCATCTATCCTGCCTCCACGCCTTGGCACGACACCTCCGAGACCCGGCTTATTCTCCACAATGCCCAAGGCGAAGAAGTGGCCACGCGCACCGTCAATATTCCCTGCGGCGGCTCCCTGCACTGGCGCTATGGCGCCATGTTCGACGACAAGGAACGCGCCCAGGCCGGCGGTAACGCCTATGTGCTGGTGCGCGACGTGACCTGCCGCCTGTTCGGCTATCACGGCCTGGTCAATGACGGCGCCGCCTTTTGTTTCGACCACATGTTCGGATTTTAGGACCACACCCAAATGGCGGATACGCACCATACCAGGGTCTTGATCCTCGGTTCCGGCCCCGCGGGATGCACCGCGGCCATCTATGCCGCGCGCGCCAACCTCGAGCCGTTGATGGTGGCCGGCATCCAGCCAGGCGGTCAACTCACCATCACCACGGATGTGGAGAACTATCCCGGCTTCGCCGACGTGATCCAGGGGCCGTGGTTGATGGAACAGATGCAAGCCCAGGCGCAGGCAGTTGGTGCGCGGCTGATTTCCGACATCATCGTCGAGGTGGACCTCTCGAAAAGGCCTTTTGTCTGTAGCGGCGATTCTGGCGACACCTATACCGCCGAGACCCTGATCATCTCCACTGGTGCAAACGCCCGCTGGCTCGGCCTGCCGGCGGAGAAGAAATTCATGGGGTTCGGCGTTTCCGCCTGTGCCACCTGTGACGGCTTTTTCTATCGTGGCAAGAAGGTGGCGGTGATCGGCGGCGGCAATACCGCCGTGGAGGAGGCCATTTACCTCACCAACCATGCCGAGAAAGTGACGCTGGTCCACCGCCGTGACGAATTGCGGGCCGAGAAAATTCTCCAGGACCGGTTGCTGAAAAACCCCAAGATTGAGGTGGTCTGGAACAGTGTACTGGTGGATATCCTAGGCGACGAAGACCCCCCCGGCGTGACCGTGGTGCAACTCGAAAACGTAAAGACCAGCGAGACCACGGATCTGGCCGTGGACGGCGTCTTCATCGCCATCGGCCACGATCCTGCCACCAAGCTGTTCGTGGGCAAGCTGGATATGGACGGGGAAGGCTATATCACCAGTGCGCCCGACAGCACCGCCACCAGCGTGCCCGGCGTGTTCGCCGCCGGTGACGTCACCGACAAGGTCTATCGCCAGGCGGTGACGGCGGCGGGCATGGGTTGCATGAGCGCTCTGGAGGCGGAGAAATTCCTGGCCGAACAGGAAGACTGAGCGCCTTGGAGAAAGCAGAAAGAGTCCGTGGAGATTCAAATGGGGAAGAATCAGCGATAACCATGAAACGCATCATGATTGTATTCGCCACGGCGGCGGCAGTTGCCGTTTTCAGTATCATTTCCGGCGCCAACGGGGTTCTGGCCGCCGACACGCAAGCCCTTGAACAACAGATACAGCAGATGCAGCAGGACCTCAACCGGCTCATGAACGAACTCAGAGCGGTCAAGGAAGAGCAGGCCCACAGCGCCGAGATCCGTGCCGCGGCCAAGGCCGAAGCCAAGGCCAAGGAAGATTTCAAGGTCTCCACCAAGGGCGGCATCAAGGTCGAATCCGGAGACGGCAACTTCAAGGCCCTGATTGGCGGCCGCATCATGGCCGATGCCGCCTGGTTTGACGAGGACAAGACCAATATGGGCGATGGCACCGAGTTCCGCCGCGCCCGGCTGCACCTTGCCGGCACCATGTTCAAGGACTGGCACTTCAAGACGGAGTGGGACTTCGCTGGCAACGCCACGGCTGCTAAGGACGTGTTGATCAAATACACCGGCTGGAAGTCTTTCCATAATCTTGGCGTCACCGTCGGCCATCATAAGCTTCCGATGATGCTCGAGAACATGACCAGTTCGCGCTTCATCAGCTTCATGGAGCGCAGCACCGCCCACGGCGCCTTCGTTAGCGATATCGGCGACCGCCAGATCGGTATTTCGGGAAACCTCAACGGCGACAACTGGAGTCTCACCGGCGGCGTCTGGAGCGCCGACATGGACGATGATGCTGCCAGCGAAGGCGATGAGGACTGGCAGACCGGCGGCCGCCTGACCTACGCCCCCTATTACGGCAGGGGCCGAGTCCTGCATCTCGGGTTCTGGGGTAACTATTTCCAAAACCCGGATGCCTCCAACATCACCTTCGCCCCCCGTCCCGAATCCCACATTATGTCCGGCATGGTCAGCACCGGCGCCATCACACCCACCGACGACCTGGTGCGTTGGGGGGGGGAAATTGCCGGCGTCTATGGCCCGGCCTCGCTTCAGGGCGAATACGTGCAGGCCGACATCGACCGCACCTCGAGCGGCAATGTGACCACGGGTTTCGATTTCTACGGCTGGTATCTGGAGGGCAGTTACTTCCTCACCGGCGAGACGCGCAACTACGAGGGCGGCACGGGGAAATTCGACCGCATCACGCCCCTTAAATCCCTGTATCAGGGCGGCCCAGGAGCGTGGCAGGTCGCCGTCCGCTTTAGCGGCCTCGACCTCGATGACGGGACTATTCTGGGTGGCCAGGAGCATAACTGGACCCTGGGGCTAAACTGGTATGTCAACCCTTATATACGCTTTATGGCCAACTACATCTTGGTCGATAACAATGACAACGCCACCGGAAACAGCGCCAATCTGAAATCGGGTGAAACCTCCGCAAGCAATGATGATCCCCGGATCTTCCAGATTCGCGCCCAGGTAGATTTTTAGATCGCATTTTTACTCCCAACCGGCTGTGGCCGGAGGATTGCGACATATTGTCGCCTGAAGCTTTAAGTCTCAAATATTTTATGTGAAACACGGTATAGAGGAGTAGCTATCACTCCTGGGTGGTAGTGCGCCCATGAATTAAAATGTGGGGGAGAAGTGAAAATGCCCAAACCGCGCGAACTTCTTCTTTTTTCTATAGTCCTTATTTTTTCGTTGTCCTTACCTTTACCGTCTATTGCCGGTGATCCAGTTGTCTTGGACAGGCTAAACAAAGCGGTGGTGGATGACGGCAAGTTAATCCTCAACGCCCGTTTCCGCTATGAATTCGTTGACCAGGACAGCAGGTCCCGTGACGCCAACGCCGTCAACCTGCGCACCCGCTTTGGTTACGAGACCGGCTATTTCTACGGTTTCGGTTTCGGTTTCGATGTGGAAAACGTCCACGTCATAGGCGATGACCGCTATAACAGCACCATCAACGGCCGCTCCGACTTTCCCACGGTTGTCGATCCCGAAGACACCGAACTCAACCAGCTTTTCCTGAAATTCGGCGGCAAGGAGGCCTTCATCCCCGATACCACCGTGAAGGTGGGCCGCCAGCGTATCATCTGGGACAACCACCGTTTCCTCGGCAATGTGGGCTGGCGCCAGAACGAACAGACCTTCGATTCCGCACGCATCATCAACACCTCCATCCCCCACGCCTCTCTCCAATACATCTATATCGACAAAGTGCACCGCATCTTCAGCAAGGCCCACGCCACCGCCGGCACCCGCGGCATGTCCTCCCATCTGGCGCGGGTCGGCTATAAGTTTGAAGGCATCGGCGAGTTGTCCGCCCGCATCCTGCTTCTCGATTACGACCGCGCCATCTTCTCCGGCGATTCGACCAAGACCTTCGGCGTCCGGTTTATCGGTAAGTATGCCCTCGACGACGACTGGAAGGTCCTCTACACCGGCGAATACGCCAACCAGGAGGACTGGGAACAGAACACCAGCAGTTTCGACCTCGACTATTGGTTCGGCGAGGGCGGCGTCGACTACAAGGGCGTGACCATGAAAGTAGGCTACGAGTCGCTGGAGGGCAACGGCACCAGCGCCTTCCAGACGCCGCTGGCGACCCTGCACCTGTTCGAGGGCTGGACCGACCTGTTCCTGACCACGCCCAGCGACGGTATTACCGACCTCTATGCCAAGATCGGCACCAAGGTCTACGGCACCAGCCTGGTGCTGGGCTTCAAAACCCTGGATGCGGAGAACACCAGCGCCAATTACGGCACCGAGACTTTCTTCGATGTCAAGCGTACCTTCTGGGGCCATCTGACCCCACGCCTGACCGCTGCCTTCTTCAACACCGCGGACACGTCCGTTGCCGCGGATACCACGAAGCTATGGCTCGGCATCACCTATAAGTACTAGGAAATAATTACTAGAGAATACCCCTTTTCCGGATTCTTTTGCTGAGCGCCGGGTGAAAGAAATATAGTTCACCGGAATTACTATAACATCGTAAAACCCGTCCTTGGAGCGAATGCGGCGCTTGGCCGCATATGGTTCGGAGTGGAAAAGAGCTACATCCACACGTAAGGTTTTTCTTGGACTTTCCGTGGATTTTCCGGGCCTTTTTCAGCAAGGGGGGCAAGTTCTATGAAAGACGGCACTTCTTTCGCCACCATGTTCTTCGAGCGTGGGTTCCGCCCCTTCTTTCTGGCGGCAGGAATCTACAGCTTTCTCGCCATGGCGGTGTGGCTCGCTCTGATCCAGGGGTGGGTCGGCCTGGAACCGGACATGCCGCCCGCTTACTGGCACGCCCACGAAATGCTGTTCGGCTATACAGGCGCGGCGGTAGCTGGATTCTTTCTTACCGCCGTTCCCACGTGGGCCGGTGCGCCACCTGTTGCCGGTGCTAGGCTGGCCGCTCTTTTCTTTCTGTGGCTGGCCGCGCGCATAAGCCCATGGCTGACTCCGGCGGTGCCCGCGGTTCTGGTAGCGGGGCTGGACGTTGCTTTCTTCCCGGCACTGGCGTGGTTAATACTGCCTGCGCTGAAGTTGGGCAAATCACGGCGTAGCTTTATCTTTCCACCAATTTTGGTGGCCATGGCTCTAGGGAATCTGTTGTTCCATCTTGAATCACTGGGTATTGCAGATGGGATCGCCGGGCACGGCCTGACACTGATGGTGGATTGTATGGCGCTGTTGATCGGCGTCATCGGCGGGCGGGTGACGTCTTCCTTTACTGCAAACGTACTTAAGGCGCAGGGCGCCGAGGCTCAAGTGCGCAGCTTCCCTCCCCTCGATCGTCTTGCTCTGGCGTCGCTTCTGGCACTCCTCATTGTAGATTTGGTCCTGGATTCTAGTCATGTAGCCGGGGTGGTAGCGCTAGCCGCTGCATTGCTCAATGGATTAAGGCTTTCCTTCTGGCAGGGGATAAAAACTCTCAGGAAGCCAATACTTCTGGTGCTGCATCTTGGATATGGTTGGCTCGTGGTGGGCTTGGCGTTGAAAGGATTGGCTCTGTTAAGCGATGTTATAAGTCCTGCCGACGCCGTGCATGGAATCACCGTAGGCGCCATCGGCACCATGACTATAGCCATCATGACCCGCGCCTCGCTCGGGCATACAGGGCGGCCATTGCGCGCAGGATTGACCATGTCGGCGGCCTACGTGATGGTGTCCTTGGCTGCTCTCGCACGGGTAGGAATACCCTTCTTGGGTCTGGATGCCTTCGATACCGCCCTCTGGCTTTCGAGCGGCTTATGGATTGCTGCCTTCGGGTTGTTTTCAATACTGTTTTTCCCGATCCTTACCAGCTCACGGGTGGTAGCGGGACCGGCGTAATGCTGGAGAGCAAGGTTGAAACAGTGCTTAAATCCTATCCTGGTATCTCCGTTCATCCCTTGAAAAGCAGACGATTTATTTTTTGAATCAAGCGTTTTGGGTTGGGATGGAAGGCTCAGCCGTATGCCATCTGTGTTGGCGGTTGATGTTCCCGGCCTGGTGCCTAGTTCCAGCTGTGTTGAATCACGCGCTATGTCCCGTAGTCGCCTATCCTTGTATGGTGTTTGCGAAAATGAGTCGGCAGGTATAGCCCGGCCGGGTGAATTTTTTAAGTTCAGCAGGAACAACTCAGGGAACGAACTGGGCCTCGCCGTCACGGAAGGACCAGTCCACATCACTGTTTTCGGCGACGGTGATGAGCACATTGGCAGGATCGATGCCGGGATCACGGCTCAGATTCTCAACCACCTTTTTGTAGAAGGCTTTCTTTTTCTCCGGCGCTCGTCCGCCCCGCATGATGAGAAACATCATCACCCGGTCCTCCTCACGCTCCTGAAACTCAAGACAGTTGGATACCACTTCGTGGATCACCTGATAGCGGTCGTCGGAGGGAAACCCCATGGTTTCGATGACGGCGGAGTTTACGCCATCGGCAACGGCCTTCACATATTCGGGCGGTTTGCCTTTGGGGATGGATATATTTACGAAGGGCATGGGCCTTTTCCTCATGTGTCCAGTTTCTCTGTAGCGCCTGTTTGCTCTCCACTTTCTGAGTGAGGTTCGGTACCTATCACCGTCAGGACAGTTAATGGAGTGGGGGGTGCGGGAAGAAAGATAGGCCAGTTCGACTTCAATGTAATTTCATATCTGAATCCACTCATCCACTGTGAGAAAGGGTTCAGGACGCCTTCTTGGCCTCGGCGCGGGCGGCAACCACCTGCTCGGCGTCGCGGCCTGACAGTTCCTGCATGTGATCGAATTCGAAGGTATAGCTGCCGGCCCCGAAGGTAAGCGAGCGCAGCTCGATGATGAGGTCGTGTATCTCGGCCCGGGGCATCAGGGCGGAAACCTCGTCCCAGCTCTTCCAGCCGGGCTTGGCGTCGAAGCCCAAAATCTGGCCGCGGCGGCCGGAGATGACCCGTTGCGCCTTGGAGGTGGCCTCCGAGGGCAGGGAAATGGTGACCTTGCAGATGGGCTCCAGCAGCACCGGCTTGCATTGGGGTAGGCCCTCGCTCATGGCTAGCCGCCCGGCCTGTTTGAAGGCCATTTCGGAACTGTCCACCGCGTGGTGCTGGCCGTCGGTGAGTGTCACCGAAAGGTCCACCACCGGAAAGCCCAGTGGACCCGAGGTCAGGTAATCCTTGACCCCGTTTTCCACCGCCGGGATGAACTGGCGCGGTACGTGGCCACCCACCACCTTACTGTCGAACTTGAAGCCTGACCCCCGGGACAGCGGCTTGATGTCCACGTGGACGTCTCCGAATTGGCCGTGGCCGCCGGTTTGGCGCTTGAACCGGGCATGCTGGGATATGGGCTTGGCGATAGTCTCGTTATAGGGTGTCTGGGGCTTGTTCATGGTCACCGAAGACAGGTTGAACTTGTTCTTGAACCTGTCGGCGGCGATCTGGAGATGCATTTCGCCCTGGCCCCATAGCACCAGCTCATTGGTGTCCGGGTTCTGTTCGTAAGAAAGCGAGGGATCTTCTTCGGCGATCTTGGCCATCGCCTCGGAGAGTTTCACCTCGTCGCTGCTTTTCTCGGTGGAAATGGCGGCGCTGTACATGGGGGGAAGCGCCCCGGGAAAGGATTCCAGACCGTCTGGAGCCTTGCCCGAGGGCGTCAGCACGTTGCCGGTCTTGGCGCCCTCCAGCCGCCCTAGGGCCGCCACCTCGCCCAGCTTCGCCTCGCTCAGCTTTTCGTGTTTTTCGCCGGTAAGACGGAACATGCCGCTGGGATGGGTGTCGCCCAGGGTGGCGTTGTCCTTGATGGCGCCGCGAAAGATGCGGGCCAGAGAAAGCTTGCCCAGATGGGGGGCGTGAACGGTCTTGAAAATCCAGGCCAGGGGTTCGCCCTCGGCCTCGATACCGAGCCTCTCCGCGGTGTCTTCGGGGCCCGGCGCGTCATGGCGCAGCGCTTTGAGGAGACGCCGCACCCCCTGTTCGTTCTCGGCCGAGCCGAAAAGCACCGGCACCACCTTGTCGTCGGCGATGTCTTTCTTGAGGAACTGGTAGATTTCCTCCTTCGGCGGCACCACGTCCTCGATAAGCTGGGTCAGCAGGTCGTCGTCGAAATCGGCTAGCGTTTCCAGCATTTCCATGCGCGCGGACTGTTCGCTTTCCTGTAATTCGGTGGGAATTTCCACAAGGTCTGAGGCCGATCCGCTATTGTAGTTGTAGGCGCGATCGCTGATCAGGTCCACATAGCCCTTGATGGTCTCGCCGTCCTGGATCGGCACTTGGCGCATAACCAGAGGCCGTTCCGAGACCGCTTGATAGGCGGCGAGAACGTCGGAAAGGGTGGCGTCTACGTGGTCCACCTTGTTGATGAAGATCATGTGGGGGATGTTGCGGAAATCAAGGAAATGAAGGAGCGGGGAGAGCATGACGGCGCGGTCGGTTTCCGGCTCCACCACCACCACGGCGATGTCGGCGATGCTGAGCGCGCCTTGGGCCTCTTGGGAGAACTCCACCGAACCGGGACAGTCCACAAAGGTCCACTGGTCATCGAGATAGGTGGCCGGTGCGGCGGTCAGTTCCGTGCTCATCTGGCGGGCGCGGGCCTCCGCCGAACTGTCGCCCACCGTATTGCCGTCCTTTACCGTGCCCTTGCGGTGAACAGTTTCGGTAATTGAAAGCAGGCTTTCGAGAAGCGTTGTCTTGCCGCTGAGATACGGTCCCACCAACACCGCGCAGCGCGGTTCTGCGAGCTTTGTCACTGTTCCCTCCCCATTGATGCCCCGTTGCGGGGCGCGCCCTTAACCCGGGCGGCTTGCTTGGTTGACATGTTTTCAGCCTCACCGGCGGGATGCAAGGAAAATGCGGAAAGGGAAGCCGTGGCGGAGGTTCTTAGAGTCTTTCTAGGCGCCCTCGGCGAAGGGGGTGAGCGCCTCGACGATGGCACTGTTAGCCGGAGTTTCCATGCCCGTCTCCGCACCCAGCCGCACCACTGCCCCCGACAGCCAAGGCAGTTCCAGGCGGCGGCCGTGTTCTAAATCTTCGAGCATGGAGGCCTGATAGGAATCGGGCATGGCCTCTATACGCGGCAGCCATGCCTGCACTGGGTCTTCGCGGAACGTAACGCCGCGCGCCTCCGCCAGCGCCGCCGCCTCGCCCATGGCGGCCAGGAACATGGCCCAGTTCTCGGGGTTGTCGCGCAGGGGGCCGATGGGTTGGCGGCGCATGGCGGTCATGCCGGAAAAGGCCACCAGGAAGATGAATTTCTCCCACGTGACGCGCTCTATATTGCCGGTAAGACGCGCCGCCACCCCGGCGGCTTCGCAGGCGGCGGCGAAGGCTTTCCCCCGCATGCTCTTGCCGCCTTCCATCTCCCCGAAAAAAATCTTCGCCAGTTTGCCGTTGTGGGAAATGACCCCGGGCTTGGCGATACGCGCCGAAATATGGGCGCTGCCGCCCATGACCCTGTCTTTGCCCAGGATCGCGGCTAACCGTTGCGGTGCGTCGACGCCATTCTCAAAAGGAATGACGGTGGCTTCGGGGGAAAGAGCGGGGGCCAGGACCGTGCCCGCGGCCTCGATATCCCACAGCTTGACGCAGACCATGACCACGTCGGTGTCACCGGCTCCGCCGCCCATCGCTTCTCCTACGTCATCAGTGGCGGAAACCTCGGGCAGATGGAGGTCACCGAGCGGGCTTTCCAGCTTCAGCCCGTGTTTGCGCAGGGCGTCGAGATGGGGCCCGCGGGCGATGAAGGTCACATCCCCGCCGCCCGCCGCCAGCCGGGCACCGAAATAGCCGCCCACGCCGCCGGCACCGAAGATCATGATCTTCACGGGAACTGTTCCCCGTAAACCGCTATTTCAGGGCGTCCACGGCGCGCTTGATGCGCGCGCAGGCCTCACTCAGGGCTTCCGTCGAGGTGGCGTAGGAAATGCGGAAATAGGGCGACAGGCCGAAGGCCTCGCCCTGGACGCTGGCCACGCCCTCGGCCTCCAGAAGATAGGTGACGAAATCACCGTCACCTCTGAGAACCTTACCCTCGGGGGTCTTGCGGCCGATCAGCGCGGCGCAGGAGGGATAAACGTAAAAGGCCCCTTCCGGGATCAGGCACGTGAGCCCCTCGATATCGTTTATGAGCTCCACCACCATGTCGCGGCGCTCGGCAAACACGGTGTTGCGCTCGGCGATGAAGTCCTGGGGCCCGTTCAACGCCTCCACGGCCGCCGCCTGGCTCACCGAACAGGGGTTGGAGGTACTCTGAGACTGGACCTTGGACATGGCCTTGATGAGCTCCGCCGGGCCACCGGCATAGCCGATGCGCCAGCCGGTCATGGCGTAGGACTTAGAAACGCCGTTGATGGTGAGCGTGCGGTCAAAGAGGCCAGGCTCTACTTGCGCCGGGGTGACGAAGGTAAAGCCGTCATAGACCAGATGCTCATACATATCGTCGCTCATGACCCAGACGTCGGTATGACGCATCAGAACGTCGGTGACGGCTTTCATGTCGTCGCGGCTATAGGCCGCACCCGTGGGATTGCTGGGCGAGTTGAGGATGAGCCATTTTGTCTTATCGGTGATGGCGTTTTCCAATTTGTCCGCCTGCAGCTTAAAGCCATGTTCCTGGCCGCATTCCACGATCACCGGGGTGCCGTCGGCGAGCAGGGTCATGTCCGGGTAAGAGACCCAGTAGGGAGCGGGGATAATGACCTCGTCGCCGGGATTGAGCGAGGCCATGAGGGCGTTATAGAGCACCTGTTTACCGCCGACGCCGACGATGATCTGATCAGACGCGTAATCGAGCCCGTTGTCGCGTTTGAACTTGGTGGCGATGGCCTCTTTCAGCACCTGGGTACCGGCCACCGCGGTGTATTTGGTGTCGCCGGCCTCGATGGCGGCGATGGCCGCGGCCTTGATGTTGTCGGGGGTGTCGAAGTCGGGTTCGCCGGCACCGAGACCGATGATGTCGCGTCCGGCGGCCTTGAGTTCCGCGGCCTTCTGGGTCACGGCCATGGTCGGCGAGGGTTTGATGCGGGACAAGGACTCGGCGATGATGGACATGAACAGCGCTCCCTATAATACGGCACTCCCTATAATAAGGTGACAGACGTTACGCTCCCCGCCCCCCACAGGCAAGCGCGAGGGGCCCGGTGCTGGCATTTGGCTGCGTGCTGGCGCATAACTGAGCCATGGCACAAACCGAAGAAAGCCCGGAGCAAGAGGAAGCCCGGAAAGAGGATGGCTTTGCGCTGGCTTCCGAGTTCACGCCCGCCGGCGACCAGCCGCAGGCCATCGCGGCGCTAATCACGGGGCTCGAGGCGGGCGAGCGCGACCAGGTGCTGATGGGCGTCACCGGCTCGGGCAAGACTTTCACCATGGCCCATATGATCGCGGAGACCTCGCGTCCGACGCTGGTTCTGGCCCCCAATAAGACCCTGGCGGCCCAGCTTTACGGCGAAATGAAGGGATTTTTTCCCGGCAACGCTGTGGAATATTTCGTCTCTTATTATGACTATTATCAGCCCGAAGCCTATGTGCCGCGCTCCGACACCTATATTGAGAAGGAATCCTCGGTCAACGAACAGATCGACCGCATGCGCCATTCCGCCACCCGCGCCCTGTTAGAGCGCCGCGACGTGGTGATCGTGGCCAGCGTGTCGTGCATCTATGGCATCGGCGACGTGGAGACATATTCCTCCATGACCGTGACCCTGGAAAAGGGCCAACGACTCAACCGCAACGATCTGCTACGGCGTCTGGTGGAACTGCAATACCGCCGCAACGACACCGATTTCCAGCGCGGCGCCTTCCGGGTGCGCGGCGACGGCGTGGAGGTCTTCCCTGCCCATTTCGAAGACCAGGCTTGGCGGCTGTCCCTGTTTGGCGACGAGATAGATGCGCTCATCGCCTTCGATCCGCTGACTGGCGAAAAAATGCATACCTTGGACGCCATCAGGGTCTTTCCCAACAGCCACCACGTGACGCCCAAACCCACCTTGGCCAAAGCGGTGAAGACCATCCGCGCGGAACTGGCCGAACGGCTGATAGAATTCCGTGAAAAGGGGTTGCTGCTAGAGGCTGAACGGCTGGAACAGCGCACCAATTTCGACCTCGAGATGATCGAGGCCACCGGGGCCTGCGCTGGCATCGAGAATTATTCCCGCCACCTCACCGGCCGCAAGCCTGGCCAGCCACCGCCCACGTTGTTCGAATACCTGCCCGCCGATGCCGTGCTTATCGTCGACGAGAGCCACGTCGCCGTGCCCCAGCTTGGCGGCATGTACCGCGGCGACGCCAGCCGCAAGACGACGCTGGCCGAATACGGTTTCCGCCTGCCGTCGTGCCTCGACAACCGGCCGCTGAAGTTCGAGGAATGGGACGCCATGCGGCCGCAGACCCTGTTCGTCTCGGCGACACCGGGGCCGTGGGAGCTGGAACGCACCCAAGGCGTCTTCATCGAACAACTTGTGCGGCCCACTGGGCTCATCGATCCGGTATGCCTGGTGCGGCCGGTAGAGACCCAGGTGGACGACCTGTTGGCGGAATGCCGCGATGCGGCGGCGAAAAACCAGCGCATTCTGGTGACCACGCTGACCAAGCGCATGGCCGAGGACCTGACGGAATACCTGCACGAGGCGGGGGTGGCCGTGCGCTACATGCATTCCGACATCGAGACCCTGGAGCGTATCGAGATCATCCGCGACCTGCGGTTGGGGGCCTTCGACGTGCTGGTGGGCATCAATTTGCTGCGCGAGGGGCTGGATATTCCCGAATGCGCGCTGGTGGCCATTCTCGATGCCGACAAGGAGGGTTTCCTGCGTTCCAAGACCTCGCTGGTGCAGACCATCGGCCGCGCTGCCCGCCATGTGGAGGGTCGGGTCATTCTCTATGCCGATACGGTGACGAAATCGCTGGACTATGCGCTAAGCGAGACGGCGCGGCGGCGCGAGAAACAACAGGCCTATAACGCCGCCAACGGCATCACTCCGGAATCGGTGAAGAAATCCATCGGCGATATTTTGGGCAGCGTCTATGAACGGGACCACGTGACGGTGGGGCTGGGGGAGGACGGCGAGGAGCATCTGGTGGGCGCCAACCTGAAGGCGCACCTCGAGGGGCTGGAGAAACGCATGAAGACGGCGGCGGGCGATCTTGAATTCGAAGAGGCGGCGTGGCTGCGCGATGAGATCAGGCGGCTCGAGGAAAACGATCTGGGACTGGCCACGGAAGGAAAATCAGGCAGGGCTGGTGGGCGTTCGCAATCGGGCCGCGCCGGTGCCAACCCGCGCAAAAAAAAGAAAGGGAAGGGACACCACCGGGGAAGAGGCTAGGGAGGCGCAGAGCGGGAGCCGGAGTTCGGGTGTGGAGAAAAGTGTCATACCCGCCCGAAACGCCATGTTCGCCTGTTCGTTTTCCCCGCTAAAATAGGAGGAACCACGCCGCCGCGTCACTTCTACCGTACCTGCGACACCACCTGGGGAGTCGCCGACCGTCATGGGCAGGGAAGACCTCCACACCATCGCCGTGCACCCGGAAGGCACCACACTGGAAATCGATGACGCTGCGCGATATGGTGCTGCGCTTCGTGGAGCCGGGAACCGAGGACGTCCCCCGCGCCGGCGGGGAGGATTCCTGAAGGCATTTGCACGAGGTCTGTTGTTACCATGTCAGAAACTTCCTCCGACGATACCGCCTTCGCGCCGCCGCCCAGGGCCGCTCTGGTCACCGGCGCGGCACACCGCATCGGCCGCACCATCGCCCTCGGCTTGGGCAATGATGGCTGGGCGGTGGCCGTGCATTACAGCCGCTCCAAGCCCCAGGCCCAGGAAATAGTGGACGAGATCACCGGGGCCGGCGGCCGCGCCGTGGCCTTGGCCGCCGACCTTGCCGACGAGGACGAAACGGCTGGTCTGGTGCCGCGGGCGGCAAAGGCGCTGGGGCCCCTGGGCTGTCTCGTCAACAATGCCTCGCAGTTCGAGGCCGACGACCCGGCGACCGCCACTCGGGAAAGCTGGGATATCCATATGGGGGTTAACCTGCGCGCGCCCTTCGTGCTGACCCAGGGCTTCGCCGCGCAGGTGCCTGCGGAAACCAGTGGCTGTGTCGTCAACATTATCGACCAGAGGGTGTGGAACCTGACCCCCTTCTTCACAACCTATACTCTGAGCAAAGCGGGGCTGTGGACCCTGACCCAGACCCTGGCCCTGGCCCTGGCCCCGCGTATCCGCGTCAACGCCATCGGCCCCGGACCGACCCTGGCCAGCGCCCGTCAGACGCCTGCCCAGTTCACCCGGCAGTGGCAGTCCACGCCCTTGCAGCGTCGCACCACGACGGAGGAGATATGCGCCGCCGTGCGCTTTCTTCTTTCCGCCCCGGCCATGACCGGACAGATGATGGCGCTCGACGGTGGTCAGCATCTGGGGTGGGCGCAGCTTGACCGCGATTACTTGCCCGAAGAATAGTCTGCCGGTTTCCTTATTCATGGCGTGGCCGCACCTTGACGCTCGTTAATTCCCCCGCTCCCTCTTGTCCCACGCCCACAGATGGGGGTAGCAAAAAGCCCGTGTAAACAAAATGTTAAGGATATTTTTCTGAGCCGGGCGGGGAAGTTGTGCACAGTGCGGTGGGGTTCCGGGGATTTATCTCAAAAATCGTTAAAAAATGCCCGGAGAATCCGTTTTGTTTTTGCTTAACTTTTATTTTTTCAAGTATAACCAATAGGTTATCATTGATGCTTAAAATATGAGCAATTACATGAAAGTCTAACTCCTCCTAAGGCGAATCGCTGGAGGGGAGGGGATTATTAACAAAGTTATCCACAATATTCGTGGATAGTATTTTTTGCTTCCCCCCTTTCAAAGCCATATCAATAAGTTAGTCTTTTTGGGAGAATCTGGAGAGGGCGCGGATGGGGTTCCGTGGCGTGGAGATTACCCCACGGCGCGGCCTGGGACGCCCGGACGGGAGCATCCCGTCGAATTCACCATTCACGGGTCGGCCGGAACGGCTCTTCTCCCGGATACGATACGGGGGCGGAAAAACAGAGGAAGTAAACCATAGATGAACGGCAAGGAACAAAAACCGGACAGCGGTGGCAAGGCTCCCAAAGAAAAGGCCTCCTCCGCGACTCCCGCCAGCACCGGGCTGGCGGTAATCCACGATTGCGTGAAGACCCTTTCCGCCAAGCCCGGCGTCTATCGCATGACCGGCAAGGGAGACAAGGTGCTCTACGTAGGCAAGGCGAAGAACCTGGCTAAACGGGTAGCGTCCTACACCCATTTCGCAAAACTCCCGCGGAGGTTGCAGCGGATGGTGGCCGAAACCACGGCCATGGAGATCGTCACCACCCATACCGAGGCCGAGGCGCTGCTTCTGGAGAGCAACCTCATCAAGCGTCTGGCGCCGCGCTACAACGTGCTGCTGCGCGACGACAAGTCCTTTCCCTATATCTTCATCGGCGGCGATCACGAATGGCCGCAGATCAACAAGCACCGGGGTGCGCGCTCCCGCAAGGGAGACTATTTCGGCCCTTTCGCCTCGGCTGGGGCGGTCAACGAGACCCTCAATATCCTTGAGCGCGCCTTTTTGTTGCGGAGTTGCTCCGACGGGGTGTTTGCGGGTCGCAGCCGTCCTTGTCTGCTCTATCAGATCAAGCGCTGCTCGGCGCCCTGTGTGGGCCGTATCGCTGTCGCCGCCTATGCCGAGCTGGTGGCCCAGGCAAAGGACTTTCTGTGCGGGCGCAGCCAGAACATCCAGAAGCGTCTGGCTACGGCCATGCAAAAAGCCAGTGAGGCCATGGACTATGAATCGGCGGCCACCTATCGCGACCGTATCTGCACCCTGACCCAGGTGCAGTCGCGTCAGGACATCAATGTGAGGGGCCTGGGCGAGGCCGACACCATCGCTATTCACCAGGCCGGTGGCCAGAGCTGTATCCAGGTTTTTTTCTTCCGTGGCGGGCGCAATTACGGCAACCGCGCCTATTTTCCGCGCCATGACGCCGGTCTGGCGGCGGACGAGGTCCTGGGACCCTTCATCACCCAGTTCTACGAATCCCGACTTGCTCCGGCCCAGATTCTTATCAGCCATGACGTGGCCGACCGGGAATTGATGGAACAGGCGCTGGCCTCGCGCGCTGGGCACGGGGTGGTCCTATCTCGGCCACGCCGTGGCGCCAAGCGCAAGCTGGTGGCGCATGCCCTACTCAATGCCGCCGAAGCGCTCTCGCGGCGTCTGGCGGAAAGCGCCTCGCAGCGGCAGCTGCTGGAGGGGGTGGCTCGGGTCTTCGCCCTCGACGCGCCGCCGAACCGCATTGAGGCCTATGATAACAGCCATATCCAGGGCGCCAGGCCGGTAGGTGCCATGGTGGTGGCGGGGGCCGAGGGCCTAGTCAAGAAAGCCTACCGTACTTTTACTATTAAGGGCGGGGTGAAGGACGACGCTGTGGAGGAAAGCGGGACGGTGGATATCTTATCCCTGGCGTTACCCTCCATGTCTCCGGGCGATGACTACGCCATGATGCGCGAGGTTCTGACTCGGCGCTTTACCCGGGCGTTGCGGGAAGATCCGGGACGGCAAAAAGAAGGCTGGCCCGACCTGCTGTTGATTGACGGCGGCGCCGGGCATCTGGCCGCGGTCTGTCAGGTGATGGCCGATCTCGGTCTGGGTTCCATCCCCGTGGCGGCCATCGCCAAGGGGCCCGACCGTCGCGCCGGGAGCGAGAGGTTTTTCCTGCCCGGCCGCGAGCCCTTCAGCCTCAAATCCCGTGATCCGGTACTGTTTTATCTGCAACGGCTGCGCGACGAGGCCCACCGTTTTGCCATCGGCGCCCATCGCGGCAAGCGTTCGTCGTCGCTGTCGCGGTCCACCCTCGACGAAATCGCGGGCGTGGGACAAGCGCGCAAGAAGGCTCTGCTGCACCATTTCGGCTCGGCCCGCGACGTGGCCCTGGCCGGGCTTGAAGACCTGGAGACTGTTTCCGGCATCAGCGGTGCGGTGGCGAAAAAAATCTACGACCACTTTCATGACGATGGATAAATCCCGACAGGAAAGGTAAGATAAGCACGCGCCCTGCCGTTCCTCCGTTTTTGGGCCTTTCCACGGCATGATAACCACCCTGCCCAACCTGCTGACCCTGTCGCGCATCGCCGTGATACCCATTCTTGTTGGGCTGTTCTTTCTTGACGGTGCCGCGCCGCGCTGGGTGACTCTGGGGTTTTTCACGCTGGCCGGGATCACCGACTTCTTCGACGGCTATCTGGCCCGTACGCGCGGGCAGTATTCGGCGCTGGGGCGGTTTCTCGATCCGGTGGCCGACAAGATTCTGATCGCCGTAGTTATTCTTATGCTGGTGGCTTTCGACCGTATCTCGGGGCTCACCGTGCTGCCGGCGCTGGTGATTCTGGTGCGCGAGATCATGATCTCGGGCCTGCGCGAGTTTCTCGCCGAACTCCACGTGGGGGTGCCGGTGTCCCGGCTCGCCAAGTGGAAAACCACCATCCAGATGTTCGCGCTGGGCTTTCTTATCGTCGGCGACGCGAGTCCCGACTGGATTCCGGCCATCCTGATCGGTGATATCGGGGTGTGGCTGGCGGCGGGGCTGACCCTGACCACGGGCTATGACTATTTGCAGGCGGGCTTGCACTACATGCTGGGCGAGGAAGAGGACGTCCCCGCGAAGGATGCGAAAAGTCGGGGCAAGGACCATGGCGGCGACGGTAAGACTCTGCGCTCCCACGGTTGACAATCCTCCCGCGCCACCCTTTATCTCTCTGGTCGAAGTTCTCCTGAGGAGAGAGGCCCTTTGATGAAGGTTTTTGGTTTGGCGGGGTGGAGCGGCAGCGGCAAGACCACCCTGTTGTCGAAACTTCTGCCCGAATTGATCGCCAGGGGAGTTTCCGTCTCCACCATCAAGCACACGCACCATTTGGTGGAGATGGACAAGCCCGGCAAGGACAGCTACATCCACCGCGAATCCGGCGCCACCGAGGTGTTGGTGGGATCGCCCCAGCGCTGGGCGCTGATCCATGAGAACCGCGAGGAGAAAGAGGCCACCCTCGAGAGCCTGATCATGCGCATGACGCCGGTGGACCTGTTGCTGGTGGAGGGGTTCAAGGCCTATCCCCATGACAAGGTGGAGGTTTATCGCCGGGACAACGGCAAGCCGCTGATCTGTGCTGAGGATCCTCATATCGTGGCGGTGGCCAGCGACGCGCCCCTGCCCGACGTGGCGCTGCCTCTGTTCGCCATCGATGACGTGGCGGGGCTGGCCTCGTTTATTCTTCAGTGTTGCGGGCTAAACGGGAAGGGAAACTAGGAACCATGGCCCAGATTTTAGACGATTGTTTCGCCTTTGGCGGCGATCTGATGCCTACCGACGAGGCCCTGGCCATCCTCGACCAACGGCTATCCCCAGTGGTGGGGGTCGAAACGGCACCACTGCGCCGGGCCCACGGACGTATCCTTGCCGAAGAGGTGACCGCGGAATGTTTCGTGCCGCCCCATGATAACGCCGCGGTGGACGGCTATGCTGTCTATTTTGATGATCTCGGCCTGAAAGCCGAAACCTTACTGCCGGTGACGGCTCGCATCGCCGCCGGGCATCCCCTGGACCACGCCCCACGCCGCGGCGAGGCGCTGCGTATCTTCACCGGCGCCCCCATCCCCGGGGATGAAAATACGCCCGGCCCTGATACGGTGCTGATGCAGGAAGACTGCCGTGAGCAAGACGGCAAGGTGGCGATTCCTCCCGGCATCTCCCGGGGCGCTAATCTGCGCCAAAAGGGTGAGGACATGAAGCCCGACGACATGGTTCTCCAACAGGGCCGCCGCCTGCTTCCCCAGGACATAGGACTGGCCGCCTCGTTAGGCCTGACCGGGCTTTCCGTCTACGAACCCCTGTCGGTGGCGGTGTTTTCCAGTGGTGATGAGATATGCGAGCCCGGCGAAAAACTGTCCTCGGGCGCGCTCTACGACGCCAACCGCTATGGCCTGTTCGCCCTGCTTGAGGGGCTGGGCTGCGTGGTAACGGATCTGGGGATTCTTCCCGATGACGAAGCCATCATTACCGAGGCGCTGGCCGGGGCCGCCCCCGGTCACGGCCTTATCCTGACCTCGGGCGGGGTGTCCACCGGTGAGGAGGATCATATCCGCGCTGCCGTGGAAGCGCTGGGGAGTCTCCATTTCTGGCGTCTCTCCATCAAGCCGGGGCGACCTCTGGCCATGGGCCAGGTGGGAACCACACCCTTCATCGGCTTACCCGGCAACCCGGTGGCGGTGATGGTCACCTTTCTGCGCTTCGCCCGTCCGGCCATTCTCAGACTGTCCGGAGTGGTGGACCACCAGCCGGTCCTGTTCCGGGTCCGCGCCGGCTTTTCCCAGAAGAAAAAGGCAGGACGCCGGGAATGGGTGCGGGCGCGGCTGGTGCAAGGACCATCCGGTGAGCCCGTGGCCGAGAAGTTTCCGCGTCAGGGCTCGGGTATTTTATCCTCCATGGTGGCCGCCGACGGGCTGGTTGAACTGGCCGAGGACGCGTCCCATGTGGCAGAAGGAGATATGGTGGATTTTCTGTCCTTCCGCGAGGTCCTGTCATGAAGGTTCTGTATTTCGCCTGGCTGCGCACCAAGACCGGTTGCGCGCAGGAAGACCTGTCCCCGCCCGCCCATGTGGGTGACGTAGCGACGCTGGTGGAATGGCTGAAACAACGCAGCCCCGGCCATGCTGAAGCGCTGGCCGACCTTTCGGCGGTGCGCGCCGCCGTCAACCAGGAATTCGTCGCCTTCGACCATGCCCTAGCCAGCGACGACGAGGTGGCCCTGTTCCCGCCCGTCACCGGGGGCTGAGGCCATGAGCGAGCTCACGATCCGGGTCCAGGAAGAGGATTTCGATGTCGGGGAAGAGCTTGCCCGTCTTTCCGAGAGCAAGCCGCAAGTGGGGGCTGTGGCCTGTTTCGTGGGGCTGGTGCGGGACATGGAGGGCGGCGGCGCCATCGAGAGCATGACCCTGGAGCATTATCCGGGAATGACGGAAGAAAAACTGCGTCAGACCGTGGCCGAGGCCGAAGAGCGCTGGCCTCTGGAGGACTGTCTCGTCATTCACCGCACCGGCCGCCTTGAACCCGGAGATAGGATCGTTCTGGCGGCTGCCACATCCGCCCACCGTGACGCTGCCTTCGAGGCCTGCCGCTTCATCATCGACTGGCTCAAGACCAGCGCCCCTTTCTGGAAACAGGAACAGGGTAGCGAAGGCACGCGCTGGGTGGAACAGCGCGATAACGACCGCGCGGCCGCCCGGCGCTGGGAAAAGGATTAGAGCGTTCCCCCGCGTCTTGAGTTTTACCGGAACCGGCCGCACAATGTTCCAGAGAGTCCCTTGAGAGAGGAATCCCTTTTTCAGTCCTACATCCATGATCCAGCCTGGTGAGACCATGCCGAACTCGGAATCCATTCATTCTTCTTGGTACAGGCGGCTTTTTAAACATGTGGCGGGCTTGCCTCCGGAGCACATCGTCTACGGCACCAGTTTTGCCCTGGAGATGGAAAGCACGGTGGACAAGGGCATCACGATGTACGTACACCTGCCCAGGGAACGTCTGCGCGACGCCCCCGGCACCTCCGGTTAGGCGGCGCTGGCGGCTTCTTTGCGGTGGCTATGGATCAGGGCTTCGTAGTCCTCGATCATCTGGCGGCATACCTCGCCCACCTCGAACCGGTAGTCGCCGATCTCGGACACCGGCGTCACTTCCACCGCCGTGCCGGTGAGAAACACCTCGTCGGTGGCGGCCAGTTCCTCGGGCATGATGGCGCGCTCCACCACCTCGAGGCCGCGCTCGCGGGCGAGATCGATGACACTACGCCTGGTGATGCCGTCGAGGAAACAGTTGGGGTCTGGTGTGTGCAGAACGCCCTTTTGCACCAGGAAGATGTTAGCGCCGGTGGCCTCGGCAATACGGCCGCGGTAATCGAGCATCAGCGCGTCGTCGTAGCCTTGCGCTTCGGCGGCGTGTTTGCTCAGGGTACAGATCATGTAGAGGCCCGCCGCCTTGCTGTCGGTGGGGGCGGTATTGGGGGCCGGGCGCACCCATTTCGCGATGCCCAGGCGGATGCCCTCCAGCCGCGCCTCGGGTGTGAAGTAGGAAGGCCAGGGCCAGGTGGCGATGGCCACATGGATTTTTGTCTGCTGGGCGGAGACTGCCATCATCTCGCTGCCGCGCCAAGCCACCGGGCGCACATAGCCGTCCTCGATATTCTGGGCCGCCACTACCTCTTTGCTGGCGGCGTCGATCTCGTCCACCGAAAAGGGAATCTCGAACCCCATGACGGCTGCCGAATGGAACAGGCGTTCGGTATGTTCACGCAGCTTGAAGACATGACCGCTGTAAACCCGTTCCCCCTCGAACACACAACTGCCATAGTGGAGACCGTGGGTCAGCACATGGGTCTGGGCGTCGCGCCACGGCACCATTTCGCCGTTGAACCAGATCACGCCGTCGCGGTCATCGAAGGGAAGCAGGGACATAAAAAACGGACTCCGGAAAAAGCGGTCTTAAACCCCGGCCGGCTTGGGCATACAATAGCCGGACAGGGATAATTTAGACGACAGTTTGACTAACGGTTGAAGGCGAGTAAGTCAATATGACGAAAGCAAATTCCAGCCCTGAATCAGCCGCGAGGGCCTTTGATCCGGCGCATGCGCCCGGCTCGCCGCCGCATATCCTGATTGTGGATGATGATACAAGGCTGCGCCAGCTATTGAAAAAATACCTCTCCGACAACGGATTCCGCGTCACCACGGCGGAAAACGCTGCTACCGCCCGGGCCCGGCTGGACTCGCTCGCCTTCGATTTGATTATCCTCGATGTGATGATGCCCGGCGAATCGGGGACGGAACTCACCGCTTCGCTGCGTGGCCACAACCAGGTGCCGATCCTTCTACTTACCGCCCGCGCCGAATCCGGGGACCGGATCGCAGGATTGGAGTGCGGCGCCGATGATTATCTCACCAAGCCTTTCGAGCCCCACGAACTGGTTTTAAGAGTACGCGCCATCTTGCGCCGCGTGCCGAAGGAGGACGAGGTGCCTGAAGAGGTGAGATTCGGAGCCTTTTGTTTCCACATGACGCGCGACGAGCTTTATAAAGGCGCGGCGCGTATCCATCTCACCGGCACCGAGGCTGGCCTGCTTAAGGCGCTGGCCACGAATGCTGGCGTGCCTCTGTCACGGGAGGAATTGAGAAAACAAGGCCGGATTCCGGGAAATACGCGCACCGTGGACGTACAGGTGGCCCGTCTGCGGCGCAAGATCGAGACCGACCCCAAAGCGCCGCAATACCTTCAGACCGCCCGCGGCAGGGGTTATCTGCTGCGCATCGATTGAGGAAGGCTGGCACCCCATGAAGATGATCAAGCACTTTCTTCCCCGTACCCTTCTCGGACGCTCCATCCTTATCGTTGTCGTGCCGCTGATCATGCTTCAGGTGGTCACCACTTTCATTTTCTTTAACCGCCACTGGGAAACCATCTCGCTGCTGCTATCGCGCAGTTTCAGCGGCAATATCTCTATGGTTATCGACACCATGAACCGGTTTTCCGAGGTGGAGGACAGGGAATGGATCTTCATGGTCTCGCCGGGGAATTTGGGTCTTGAACTGAGTTTTGAAGAAGGCGCGATTCTGTCCGAGGAGACGGTAAAAAAATCCGACGGGCTGATCGAAGAAATGCTGGAGCAGGGCATGGACGAACGGGTGCGCCGGCCTTTCCGCATCGATAACGAAAATTTTGGCGACAAGGTGCAGGTAAAAATCCAGCTCCCCGAAGGGGTACTGAACGTGTTAGGTAAGCGTAAACTGCTATTCAGCTCCACCACCTATATCCTGATCCTGTGGATGATCGGCACCTCGTTGATCCTGCTCGCCGTGGCCATCATCTTCATGCGCAACCAGGTGCGCCCCATCCGCCGCCTGGCCGCGGCTGCTGACAATTTCGGAAAGGGCCGCGACGTGCCCTATTTCAAGCCCGAAGGCGCGGCCGAAGTAAGGCGGGCGGCGGCGGCCTTCAAACTCATGCAGGCGCGCATCCAGCGCCAGATTAGCCAGCGTACGGAAATGCTGGCCGGGGTTTCCCATGATCTGGGCACGGTACTGACGCGGATGAAACTGGAATTGGCCATGTTGGGCGATTCTTCCGAGGCCAAGGCATTGGCCGCCGATGTGGCCGAAATGGAACATATGATCGAGGGTTATCTCGCCTTCGCCCGGGGTGAGGGCAAGGAAAACGCGGAACCGGTGAAGGTCGACCGGATGTTAGCGGAGGTGGCGGATAACGCTCGGCGCAATGGCGCCGAGATCGAGCTTGAGGCCGATACCGGCATGACCATTACTCTGCGCCACAACGCTTTCCGGCGCTGTTTCGGCAATCTGCTGGGCAATGCTGCGCGTCACGCCCAACATATTCGCCTTGCCGCGCAGCGCCGCGACCATCAACTGGAAATCACCGTCGACGACGACGGGCCTGGGATTCCCGAGGATAGGCGCGAGGACGTGTTCAAGGCTTTTTTCCGGCTTGATGAGGCGCGCAATCTGGATAGCGGCGGAGTCGGGCTGGGCCTGAGTATCTCGCGCGATATCGTCCACGCCCATGGCGGTGAGATATCCCTGGAAACCTCACCGCTGGGCGGCCTGCGGGTAGGGGTGCTGTTACCGGTTTAAAAGGAACCGCTCTAAGCGTGGCATAAAAAAAGGACCGCCATAAGGCGGTCCTGATTTTGTGGGGGGAGGCCCGGAATCTCTGAGGGAGAGGGGTTTTTCTGATTCCTGGCCTAATTCTGATGATCCGCCGACTTAGCTGGCGGTTGTGGTCTGGGCCGGGGTTGAATCCGGTTTCGCGAAATAGTCCTTGACCTCGTCGAGGGACTCGGCGACGCGCTTGTTGATGATGCCCAGGCTCTTGGATGTGGTCTTGGAGGCCATGTCGTTGAGGTCCCAAGTGTTAGCGAGCGCGCTCTGATAGAGGGTCTTGAAGGTTTCGGCACCGGTGACGGCGGTTTCCTCGAGGGAATCCAGAGCCTTGGCGTTCTTGGTGGTGCCGGTAATGTCATCCACGCCCTGGCGAATCATCTCGCCCTGGCGTTTGGCGATTTCCTGCACGCCTTCGAAGGCGTGCTGGCTGGCGTTGGTGAGGGCATCAACGTTCTTCTGGTGGGACGCCATGACGGCCTTGACGTTGACGACAGGCATCTTGAAGGAGGACATCACCTTGGTGATATCCATCTCGAGGAAGGGATAGGCGGGGTTGGTAGCCATTTTTAATACTCCAAAAAGGGGGGTTATGTTCAAATGTAGTTATGTTGCACTGCACAATCACATATGAATATGGAACGTACAGGCCCCTGTGTCAAGGGTTATTGTGCGCTGCAATATAATATTGCGACGCACATAGACGAAGGCTACGTGGGAAGGACGTTTCCGCAGGGAAGGCGCTGCCGGTGGGGCCTGTGGTTTCTGTGGTTTTTGTGGCAGTTAGCCGGAGAGTCGGCGCACTCGCGCGGTCGCCGCGGCCACGGCCTCGGTGAGAAGCGTCCGCAGCCCCGGCTCCGCCATCAGCACCTCCAGCGCCGCCTCAGTGGTGCCGCCTGGGCTGGTGACGTCTTTGCGCAGTTCGGCCGCCGTTTCGTCGGAGTGCTCCAGGAGCGCTCCGCTTCCCGATACCGTGGCTCGGGCAAGCTGTTGGGCCAGGTCTTCGTCGAGCCCGGTGGCGACCCCGGCCTGGGCCAGATATTCAGCCAACAGGAACACGTAGGCCGGGCCGCTTCCCGAGACCGCCGTCACCGGATCAAGAAGGTCTTCGGATTCGACCCAGGCAAAGGCGCCCACCGCTGTAAACAAGCCAGCGGCAAGGACGCGCTGGTCCTCGCTGACGGAGGGGCTGGCGCAGGCCACTGTCATGCCGTGGCCGATGGCCGCGGGCGTATTAGGCATGGCGCGGACGATGGCGGCGTCGGTTCCCAGGTGTCGAGCCAGGGACTCAACGGTGCATCCGGCGGCGATGGAGACGAAAAGCGGCCCCGCATCCGGCTCGCTGCCGCCAAGTCCGGTGTAACCGGGAAGCGTTTCCTCCATTACCTGCGGCTTGACGGCGAAGACCACCACTTGCGGCGCGTCTCCAGTTTTGGAAAAATCGGGAAGGACGGTAAGGTTATAGCGCTCACGGAGGGCCGCGGCGGTGTCCTCCTGGGGTTCCACCACTGTCACCGCGGTGGCACTGAGACCGTTGCCGAGCCAGCGTTCAAGCAGGGCACCTCCCATCTTTCCGCAGCCCACAAGAAGCAGGGAAGAGGGCAGCGCCGTCACGCCTCGCCGACCGTCACAAGAAGAGCAGCCTCGATGGCCTGCAGCGGCGTGCGGCCGCCCCATATCACAAGCTGGAAGGCCGGGTAAAAGCGTTCGGATTCGGAAAGCGCGATGTCCACTAGGTCTTCCAGCTGTTCGACGCTGGCACCGCGCACACCGCGCAATAGCACCCCGTGACGGAAGGACAGCAGGCGGGACTCGGAGCTGAGACCGAAATGACCCACCCATATCCGCTCGTTGACCAGGGACAGCAGCACGCGCACCTCCGTGGTCTTGGCCTCCGGCACCTTCATATCATAAGCGCAGGAGAACTGCATGGCGCTGATTTCCTCGGCCCAGCCGAAATAAAGGCGGTAATCGCACCACTGGCCGGAAAATTCCACCACAAGTTCACGGTCGCTGGGGCGGTCGAAGGGCCACTCGTTGGAGCTGACGATTTCTTCCATGAGATCGAGAGGGTTGACCGGAAGCTCCCCGGCCTCCATGGGATGAATAGACATGACCACGCCCCCCTTGCGCAAACCCCCCAACACGAACCCCGCAACATACGAGATGTCGTAAAGCTTGGGTATATACACACTACGGAGTGTAGGGTGCCAGAATGGCGACCCCCACGCAACATAGATTTATGCGTTTGCGCGTATGAACACGCTATATGTTGTGGATAAGGGTGGGAATAGCAGGGATAAAGAGGGTGAAAGGCGCCGTTTCAGACCCCGGCGTCCTTGGTTCCCGTGGCCTTAACCTTTGGCGGCCTTGCCCCTGCCGGTTTTGGCTTTTGCGGTCTTTTTCGGGGCGGCCTTGGGGGCCGGTTTTATTTTTAACGCCGCCTCCAGCGCCACCACCCGTTTGGCTAGTTCTTCCTGTTGATCGCGGGCCTTGGCCGCCATCGCCCGGACCGCCTCGAAATCCTCGTGCAAAACCAGGTCCATCCTGTCGAGAGCCTTCTCAAACTGCTGGCGCAGGACGGCTTCGGCCTCGCCCTTAACTCCGGTTACCACCGACAAGGTGCCGCCGGCTACCTTGGCCAGATCGTCGAGAAGGCGGTTACGGG
>Ga0208278_1000124_pt1 | contig 39704 bp, 28 predicted proteins | sample ETN01SmetaG_FD_185794 | JGI IMG/M metagenome (GOLD analysis project Ga0208278, IMG submission 185794) | Marine microbial and viral communities from oxygen minimum zone, Eastern Pacific Ocean - ETNP2014F12-01SV259 (SPAdes) (version 2) | ecosystem: Environmental > Aquatic > Marine > Oceanic ...
TGATTTGGTGCCAGCGGCCAGAGAATCACGGTGGTCGCTGATGCACAACTACCAGCTCTCAGGCAAGTCGAATATCGTCACCGAGCTTAACTATACAAATGATGTCAATCACCGGCGCGACACAAATAATTATTCGGCTATGGTTAAATATAATATGCGTTTTTAATAAATAATATTGCCATGTCAAATCGCCACCAACTCAGCAGCATTGCCTAACTACTTTTCATTAATATCAATGTATCGCATCGTTGTATTGAGATAACGATGCCTGGCAAGTGCTTGTATCACTCGTACATTTACTTGTTTCTCCGCAAGCGTAGTGATGAACTGCCTTCTTCCACTATGTGAACTTGCGTCCTCAATTACAGCTTTCTCATATCAACGAGCAAAGAGTTGAGTAATAGTTAGCGGGGGGGGAAAGACAATAAGTTAGGAAAAAAAGCGGTTGACCTTACTCATAGTACATGCCCATCTCGATATAGCCACAAGGACAGACATCGGCGCAGATATGGCAACCGATACATTTATTGTAATCAGTATCTACATAGCGACCCATAGCGTGGGCCGCCGCAGGGACCCTGGAAATGGCATCTTCTGGACAATAAATTACACATTCATCACATTCAACGCACAATCCACAACTCATGCAGCGGCTCGCCTCTGCAACTGCCTTTTCTTCAGTCAGCCCGGTGAATCTTTCTGTAAAGTTGTTAAGAACATTATTAGAGGTGATGTCGCATTCCTCTCGCCGAATCATTGGTTCTTTTTTAAAATAAGCGAGAAATAATTTGTCGCTGGATGCAATTTCAGCATGTGAGCGATCTTCATAATTGTGAATAGCAAAATCCGCGGAATCAGTACCCCATGTTCCTCCATGGTCATATTCTGTTGGTTCCAGCTCGCGCTGGCGTAACTCATCAAGCAAACGGAAATGATGGGTGTCGACCCTGGGGCGGGCGGGTAATTCCTGCCCCCTTAGGTAGTGATCAATGCCTTCTGCAGCAATTGAGGCGTGACCGATAGCGGTAGTTAGTAAGTGCGGCTTGATAGCATCGCCACCAACGAAATGCCCGGGCCTGTCGACTACTTGGAAAAGCTTATCTGCATCCATCAATCCCCGGCCGTTATCGAACTCTTCTATGCCAGTGTAATCGCCCATTTGGCCAGTGGCACTAACGATCAAGGTGCAGTCGATATCAAAATGTTCGTCTTCCTTGATTTGCATGTTGCCCTTATCGTCCCAAACAACCGGCGCCACCCGCAACGCCTTGGCCCGGCCCTCGTCGTCTTTGATTACCTCCATCGGGGCTAAGCTGTCGTGAATTTCCACACCCTCACGGATCACCGATTCAAGTTCGTGTTTGGTTGCCGGTGCCTTGGCAATAGGCCGCCTGTAGACTACCCAAACATCTCCACCCTGGCGCTTCGCCACGCTTACCACATCGTGAACGGTATGGCCCAGAATCACGTTTTCCGGCTTATCTTTTACTGGAATGTTTTTTATATTGCCGATACGTCGCGCCACCGCCACGACATCCATCGCAGTATCGCCGGCGCCAATCACCAGTACTCTGCCTTCTAAGTATTTCAATCGCCCTTCGTTATATGCTCTAAGGTAAGAAATACCGTCGACACAGTTGGGCGCATCACCGCCTGGAATAGATAAAGCCCGGCCCGAAGTTGCACCGATACCCCAGAATACACAATCGAAATCACGCTCCAGTTCCGCCACTGAAATATCGCTGCCAACCCGGGTGTTGAGTTTGACCACAACGCCCATATCAATAATTCGATTTATCTCGCCGTCGAGCACTTCCCGTGGCGTGCGGTAACCTGGTATGCCAAATACCATCATGCCACCAAGCCGGTCGTAAGCATCAAAAATAGTACAAGCGTGGCCTTTTTGACGCAGAAAAAAGGCCGCCGTTAAACCCGCACACCCGCCACCGACAATGGCGACTTTTTTGCCGCTATCCACCCCCGGCTCAGGGAAGCTCAAATTATTCTTCAGCGCCCAATCACCAATATATTGCTCGACTGCATTGATGCCGACAGTTTCTTCAACATCATTGCGGTTGCAACCATCCTCGCAAGGGGCAGGGCAAACTCTGCCCATCACTGAAGGAAACGGATTAGATTTCACTGCGCGGCGAAACGCATGCTCCTGCCAGGGGCTATCACCTGCGTTTTTGTCCAGGCCGCGAACGATTGACAACCAGCCGCGGATATCGTGCCCGGACGGGCAGCTACCTTGACAAGATGGCGTGCGATGCACATAGACCGGGCAAATATCCGAGCGCCCATATTGCACAACATCTTTGTCGTAGTTGCCTGTTAGCGAGCCTGTGCCAACGCCATCGCCGTCATTAAAGCGCCGTAAAGTAAGCCCCTCTCCTATTGTTGCCTGCGCCACTTTCATTTTTTTGCCCGGCGGGTTACCAGTAACGCTTCACTTAATGCTGCGAAACGCTCGGTCCGCTTAGTTTTTCTATTTTCACCTTTATACCCGCATTTATACATATCGACATATGGATAGGCACACTAAGCACCAATAAATAGATTAGCGATTTGTATTCTTGGTCAGCGACTCATCAACAAAACTAACCGCTTGCATGGGGCTACGGTCTACCTCCAGTTTAAAGATATCTGGGCGGCTGTAGTGACCAGTCACGTCCAGGCTCTTGCGCGAGGCGCGGGCGGCGCCGATGTCGATATCGGCGTAGAGGATACCCTGCTCCTTATGCATGGGTCCGGCCAAGGTTCCACCACCGGGTTTTACCACCACCGCATCGCCGGGGTTAAACCACTTATCGTCATCGAAAATCTGCGCTCGGCCAGGGAAGTCGGCGGGCACGTCGCTGCCCTTCATCGCGGTGGCGCTGCTCAGCACCCAGCAGCCCCCTTCCATAGCGATATGATTCATGGAGGCAATCCAGGTATCGCCGTTATCCCAGGTGGGAGCCAGATAGATATCGATGCCCTGGGCATAAAGGGCAAAACGCGACAGGGGCATATAGTTTTCCCAGCAGATCAAGCTGCCAATGCGGCCCAGGGGCGTATCCACGACCCGCAGGCCACTGGCGTCGCCAAAACCCCATACCATACGCTCCGGGTTAGTAGGCATCAGCTTGCGGTGGCAATTAAGCAGTTGGCCGTCGGCGCCAATAATTACATAGCTGTTAAACAGGGTACTGCCGCTAAAGGCGGAGTCAATTTCGTTAAAGCCCATGCCGACCACTAGATCCAGCCGCGCCGCCGCTTCCTGTAGCGGTGCCAGATCGTCGGTGGCCAAGTCAACGGCATTTTGCCGCAGACGGTTATGGATTTCGTTGCCAAGGGCCCGGTCCAACTTGCCACCGGGGGTTAAGTGCCAGCACCAGTGAGGGTAGCCCGGTAAAAAGGTTTCGGGAAACATCACCAACCGTGCTCCTGCCGCGGCGGTTTCCTCCAAGGTATCAAGGGCACAGGCCATAGAGGCCTGCAGGTCCAGCAGTACCGGTGGTTTTTGTGTTACTGCGACTTTAGTCATGCGCATACTCCTGAATTATTCCAGTTAGGGGTCTGGGTTTTGAATTAGCAGCAAGAATATCTTTCTCCCGGATTTTGCTCCCATCTCGACCGTGCTACTGCCAACATCCCACTAACACCGTCTGCCAAGGCGCAGGCTGCCGGTCTGCGGCGCTTCGACCAACAGCCGGCGCCTTGAGGTCGATATAGCAATCGTTTTTGAGTTGTTTTATGCGCTTGCCGTGAGCGCCTCGGAGAGCGAATTTAACCCAGTGGACTCATAATCCATTGGTCGAAGGTTCGAGTCCTTCCGGGCCCACCATCTTTTCAATGACTTACGTCGTCTGATTACTGGTCTTCTCTTGGACTGTACCTAACTGTACGTTATGCTCACCGGTTTCAGGTCTCAGCTAGTTCTCACAGATAATTAGGTCATACGGAACTTCGTGCGTCGCCAGTTGCACCTCGTCTTCCTTGAACAACAAGGATTCGATCATGAAAAACTGGCCACTAAACCTTGGGAGAAATATTTGGACCTCGTGATTCACCGCGGTCCCGGGTTCGAAAAACCGGTCCGCGTTCTTTTCCACCAGCGGGTCGTAGACCATGTTACCGACCCAGTCTGAAAGAAACGCGATACCCATTTCATATCCGCCGATCCAGCCACGCTGATCCCATAGGTCGTGGGCTTCGTAGTAAGCCTTCACCCTCTCATTGAGCTCACGCACGGAGAGATTTGGACGCAAACACTCGCGCACCACATTCATTACGCCAGCCGCCAGACTCGCCTTAGCTGCAACGTCCTTTGCCGGTTCGCCGACGCTGAAAGTGCGGGCCGCATTCATATGGTAGCGCTTGCGGACACCAGCAACGTCGACTGCGACTGTCTCTCCGGCTTTAATCTTCTTTCGCGTGGCGACAGCGTGGGCCGCATTTGATTTGCCACCGGACAGAACCGGCATCATCATCGCCTGTAACTCACCACCAGCTGCACACAGCGCTCGGATTATCTCGCCTTGCACTTCAAGTTCGGTAACGCCGGGCCGAATGACTTCGCGCGCCGCATTGAGCCCAGCGGTCGCGACCCGGCATGACTCTTCAAGACACTCAATTTCGGCCTGCGACTTCACCCAACGAATTTCCCTTAAGACATGACTCCCGTCGACAACTTCAGCACCGGCGGCCTCGAATTGAGTTTGTATCTTCTGACTGATCACCCGATTCGGCTGCATGGCCCAGAATTCCATACCAACCCTGCCTTTTAGCCAGCCTTCAGCTTTTAGCTCATCGACGATAAATTGTGTTCCATCGCGGTAGTTGTCCTTTGGGAAATACCGTGTGTCCTTCGATACGGTGAACGTGCGGGTCAGGACTGCCTCTCGCTCAGTTTCAAAGTGGATGAATCGGTCGTGGTCCACGTGCACCGCGATACCATTGGAAGGCGGCCACTCGACGGGACTCTCAGTGTGATACCACATACAGATATAGCCACTTATGTAATACATACTTTCCGGTGAGGTGAGCAATAGACAGTCAATACCGTCTTGCGCCATCTTCGCGCGCACTCGCAGCAATCGGTTCGCAAACTCGACCTCGGAGAACGGAATCTCAGTCTCTGGCTGGAAATCGAAGTACACCTGGTCGCGATACGTCACGTTCAATTTTCCTTAGGGTTCGATGGGTGCCCACTGTACCTAAAATGTACCTAACTCCAGGTCATTCCAGTCCACTTAGGTACAGTAGATGCAGGGCTGGGATACGTAAAACCGCTGTATTTACTGAAGTTTCAAGAGTTTTACTGACAACGACAGTGGACTCATAATCCATTGGTCGAAGGTTCGAGTCCTTCCGGGCCACCATTTTCTTCAGTGTTATAGCTATTTCCTGAAGCCCATCTTTCAATTTTGTTTTAATCAAAAATCATTCCCCACGCTGTTTGTATCATTAGGCTGATTTTCCGCCATGACCATCCTTCATTGACGGCGGGTTCTCCAGCCAGATAGGTGCCTACGATTTCAATGCTTTGCCACTTTTGTGGCGGGATATTTTTTAAGTTCCCAGAAAGAACCGTGAAATCAGCGAGTTTGCCCACCTCCAGGCTACCTCTGGTGTCTTCTTCAAATATTTGCCAGGCGGCATTAATCGTTACCGCTTTAATCGCATCATCGACGGTGATCGTTTCGTCATGCCCAAGGACATACTTCCCGGACCGGGTCTCTCGGGTCACTGCAACACGCATCTCTCGCAGCACTCCTATCGGAGAGGAGGGGGAATCCGTATGTATAGTAAATCGGTGGCCGGCCTTTTTTGCTGAATTGATGGGCATAAAGCGTGAGGCTCTTTTAGGACCGACAATGACTTCTTTTAAAGCATCTCCATAATAATAGATATGATCGATATAGAAACTGGGGGTCACACCAAGGCGAAACGCACGTTTTAGTTGTTCATTGGTGACTAGAGCATTGTGCTCCATACGGTGGCGGCAATCTTTTCGGGGGAAACTCTGCTGTGCCGCTTCAACTGCATTCAAATATTGCTTTGCTGCCCGCTCCCCTTGAACATGAGCTGCAATTTGCCATCCTTCTTTATGAAATTTATTGACTAAGAATGAAATTCTTTCATCATCATAAGTTAGGTGTCCTTTTTCCCCAGACTTTATCCCTAACCTGTTGCGGGTAAACTCGTTGTCGAGATAGGGTTCGTTCATGGCCATGCCACCTGCGTAAGGAGAGCCGTCAATCCAGAATTTTGGTCCTAGAACTTTGAATTGATGATTACCTTGAGCAGGTTTGAAATTGCTCTTTTCCAGTTTATCGAACAGAGGGTAAGTAAAGACTCTGACCGGTGCATTTGGATGTTCAGCAACCTCTTGAAGCGATTGAATGTGTTTGGGAATAATGGGCACGAGACCAGGCGCAACAATGGTGGTATAGCCGGCTTTTGAGTAAGTTTCCATTTGCTTGGTAAGTAGATAGACATAAGCGGCCCGAGGATATTTGGGTGTAGCACCAAAAAATTTTGCCATTGCGCCAACTTCTACAATGAGTCCTGTCAACTCACCGTTTTCATCTTTGTCAAAATATCCACCCTCAGGGTTAGGCGTATCTTTGGTGATTCCAGCTGTTTCAAGTGCCAGGCTGTTAACAAAACCAGAATGCAGAGTTTGGGCAATGATGAATAAAGGGTTCTCGGGTGCTATTTGATCCAGCTCTTCCAATGTTGGAGCTTCCAGGTCTCGGAGAATTGCCGGGTCCCACCCATAGGCAAGAACCCAGTTCCCGCTTCCTTTGTCTTCGATGCCTCTCTTAAGGCTTGCCATAACTTCTGCTTGATTCTTATGATTGAACCCGGAGATATCTATAGTCTCTCCCATTATTGCAGACAGAATTGGATGGGTATGAATATCGATAAAGCCAGGCAGCAGTGTGTTTCCCTTAAGATCAATAACTTTTGTTTTAGAGCCTCTAAATTTTGATACCTCCGTTTCACTCCCAATCGCCTGTATCTTTCCATCATGAACAGCAATGGCCTGCGCTTCAGGATTGTTATCATCGACAGTTATGATATTTCCACCTAAGAATATTTTGTCGGCTTGGTTTTGCTGAGCATGTATATTCGTTCCTCCAAATATAAGCAGAGAAGATACAAAAAAAGATAGGACTATCCCATCTGCAAAAAAATGTTTACGGATGAGCCTTGATTTCAATTTAATGCTCTTTTGTTGATACATTTTTTTATCTTAATGAGTGGTGTGTTGCGGTCGATATAGCAATCGCTTTTGAGTTGTTTTATGTGCTTGCCTTGAGCGCTTCGGAAAGCAGCGTAATGCCCTTTTGTATTGTCGATTCGGTCAGGGAAGAATATCCAAATATAAGGGCGCGTTGACTGCACTCATTACCGTGGAGGCAAATTGCTGCACCAGCCTCCAGCGCGTAAACACCCACACCGGCCTTTTCGGCGATGGTCTGGACTTCTATTGCAGTAGGCAAATTATTCGGCAGGTGCCAGACGATGTGCATACCGCCTTCTGCACCTGTCAGCCGCACATCACCGAAATGTTGCTGCAATGCGTCGACTAAGCAATCGCGCCGCTTCCAGTAGGTGTGTCGAATGCGACGTAGATGCCTTGCATAACTGCCGCTTGAGATAAAGTCAGCAAGAGTGACCTGATCAAGCCAGGCATGACCATTATCCAGCAGCGCCTTGGCAGTTCGTGCTGGCTCGACCAGATCGTGGGGTAATACCAGATAGCCAAGACGAATTCCCGGCCCGATCGACTTGGAAAAAGTGCCCATATAGATAACGCAGCCATGTTGATCCAGGCCAAACAAGGCGCTCAAGGGGGATCCCTGGTAACGAAAATCGCTATCGTAATCGTCCTCCAGAACATAAGCGCCGGTTTCCCAGGCCCAATCAAGCAGTTCCACCCGACGATGCAGTGGTAATGTGGCACCCATGGGGTATTGATGTGATGGGGTAACAAATATTAGGTCAGCTCGTTCGCGCGGTAATTTCTTGGTGTTAAGGCCATGCTTGTCCACCCGTACCGGGATCAGGTTGGCGCCGAAACTCTCGAATAAGAAAGCGGCACCCTGGTAAGACGGGCACTCAATAACGACATTTGTCCCCTTATTCACCAATAGCCGCGCCACCAAATTGAGGGCGCCCTGACTCCCACTGACTATTACTATCTGTTCTGGTGTTGCCATAATGCCTCGGGCAGGACCCAAATGGTCGGCAATGGCTTTACGCAACTCCCAGATTCCGCCGGGGTCGTTATAGGTTGTCAGGTTGGCGCCAGCGGTGGCCAACTGGTGTAACAGGCGCCGCCGCCAGGATTTAAGGGGAAATGAATGTGGATCTGGCCTGCCTACCCAGAAGTCTGCCGACAGCTTGTGCTGATTTGGATTGACCACTTTTTGGGCGCGCCCCTGGAAGAGTATCGGATGGCGCGCTGTCAAACGCTCACCAGCGTCTTGGTCAGCGAAACCGGAGCCACTATCCGAGAGCCTTTTGAAGAACAAGGCATTTTCCGGTAGTGCAGAAGTAACGAAAGTGCCTATCGTTGGGCGGCTCTCCAGGTAGCCTTCCGCGACCAGGCGTTCGTAGGTGAGCACGACCGTATTGCGGGATACGCTTAGTTGCTCGCCCAGGACCCTGGTGGCGGGCATCACTGCGCCAGCTTTCAACTTGCCTTGAAGAATCTGCTCGCGGATTGCCGCGAACAACTGGTTCTGCAGCGTCGTATTGCTTTCCGGCCGAAGTTTCAGGGCCAGTTGCATAGGACTCCTCCAGTGCACCGATTACAAGGTGATGGTTGACATATGCGCATAATTTTCCGCCACTGTTAGGTTCATCAGCCAATGACTGATGGCACCATAGTAACACCATTGATTGGCATCAATGGACCCATCAGATTTTCATTTGACGGCTCTTCGGAAATCCAACAAATTTTTTACTGTTACAGTTGAAGAAAACCAGCAAACAACAACGGTTGGCAAAAGGTTTAAAGGAGGGTCATGGTGAAGCGAATCTCAAACAGCGAAATCTGGGTTTCTGTCCTGGCACTGGTATTCCTGCTTGGTACAGGAAGTGTTAAAGCCGACATCCCGAAGGAGACTTATGAAGCCCTCGGTATTTCCAAATCGGCTTCACCCAAGCAACTTTATGACAAGTTGACCGAGCGCTATCTTGACCCCGCCCAGGGTGCGGGCAAGGGCTCTCATGCTCAGTACTGGGAGCCGATCGCGATGAGCGCGTACCTTGATCCGCTTTCTTTTTACTCATCACCGAGCTCCGTCAAGGAAGTATCAACGCGCGAGGAATGTGTAACGTGTCATACGGACGAGACACCCGGGCATGTTGTTGCATGGAAAAAGAGCACCCATTCAAACTTAAACGCAGTCCGCAACATGTCGCCAACAGACAGTCGCTACTACAAGAAAGAGAAGCTGGAAACTGTCGAGAATAACCTTCGTTCTCTGGGAGCACTTGCAGAGGGCGAGCAGTTAAGTGACGTCAGCTGCATGGATTGTCACGTAGGAGTGCGCCAGACTGCCAAGGCGGATCACACCAAGGATATCCGTATGCCTACCGCAGATGTTTGCGGCACATGCCATCTTCAGGAGTTTGCTGAGCGTGAATCCGAGCGCGATACCATCACCTGGCCCCAGGGGCAATGGCCGGCCGGCCGTCCGTCCCACGCGCTTGACTACAAAGCCAACGTAGAAACGGCTATCTGGGCTGGCATGGAAGAGCGCGAAATTGCAGAAGGGTGCACTGCCTGTCATATCAATCAAAACAGGTGCGATACCTGCCATACGCGGCATCAGTTCTCGGCTGCCGAAGCCCGCAAGCCAGAAGCTTGTGCGAACTGCCACAACGGCGTCGATCACAATGAATTCGAAAACTACATGGTGTCAAAGCACGGTGCTGTTTACCAGACGATGGGCGATCAATGGGATTGGGAAGTTCAACTGAAAGAAGCTATCACTAAAGGTGGCCAAACCGCTCCGACCTGTGCCTATTGTCATATGGAGAACGAAGGCAAGTTCAGTCACAACGTAGTGCGCAAGGTTCGCTGGGCGTTCAACCCGGTTCCTGCAATCGCTGATAACCTGGATCATGAATGGTTCACGAGCCGTCAGGAAGCATGGGTGACGACGTGTACAACTTGTCATTCCGAGAGTTTTGCCCGGGCGATGTTGAGCCAGGTCGACAATGGGATAAAGCAGGGCCTGGTCTACGAGCAAGCGGCCAAAAAGGTTGTGAATGATCTTTACGATGAAGGCCTGTTAGTGGGCCAGAAGACCAATCGGCCCGCACCACCGGCACCTGAAGCAGACGCGGCAGGCGGGTTCTATGGCTTGTTCTGGGCCAGGGGTAATAACCCGACGAGCATTGAACGCGTGTATACCGAGATGTGGGAGCACGACATCATCAAGCTCTACAAAGGCTTGGCCCACTTTAATCCGGGCAACTACACCTATTCCAACGGCTGGGCATCGTTGATGGGTGATTACGCCGACATAATGGATATGGACACGACGATACGGGAAACGGCGGATTTAAAGAACCGTATCGCCGCGCTTGAAGCCCAGAAGCAGAGCAGTTTATTGATCCCGGATACCAACCTGAAAAAGGCGTCACTGGGTGGATTGGGGGTAGGCATGCTGCTGGCTGGCATGTTATTGGCGGGATACCACCGGCGTAAACGTAATCTTTCCAAAAGTAGGGAAAGCTGAATATAGTTCCGGGAATTTCCACCTCGGTTAGATGGGGCCCCTGCATGGGGCCCTGCTGACCGATGCTAGAGAGAATCAAGGGCCTCCCGCTGGCGGCCGGCTTGCTGCTGGCGGGAGGTCTGGCGTTAGTTGGGTGGTTGGGCTGGAATGAGTTCAAGCCGCCTGCCCCACCATATCAATATGTTCTTGTAGCCGAGGGCTCTGTGGCTGACTTTCCAGCCCTGAAATTGTCCCCGGAGCAATACCCCGATCTACTTATCAAGAAGTACGAGCTTCGCTTGGAAGCCTCGGACGAGCCCCTTGTTGCACTCCATGTAGCAGAGTCCGAGGGCTCTAGCCCTGTGCTTTTAGATTGGCACAGCGACCTGAACGAGCCGTTCATTAATGTCAGCGCCGACTTTCAGGAAACGACCACTCTGGCAGAGGCGATCCGTAAGCACTCGGTGACTGATTCGCTGCTCCTGGCGTGGTGGGATGTGTCGTCCCGTCTGGATGTACTAACAGACCGGAACTACCCGTTTTCCGAACATCTGTCTCAGCCGTTGATTCTGCCAGCGGAATGGAACCCGCTCAGGCCAGTGATTCGGGCACTTGAAACCAGTTTTTGGGGCGTCAACGAAAGTCAAACAAAGGCCCGGGCGTTTGAGAAATTCACGCAGGCTCTTCTTGCTGATGAGTCAACTGGCGCCGCGTTGCTGCGACAGATTACTGGGGCGCGCGAAGACGCTTTTCTGATTCTAGATTTGAGAGACGCATATAAGTTGGGGAGTATGTACCCGGAGCGATTTGCTATCGGCTTTCGAGATTTCCCAAAAAGTAACGACATCCACGGCATCGCCGGGCGAATAAAAGAGTGGCTTAACGAGGAAGGCTATGAAAGTTATGCCATTCAGCCGATTAACAAGAAAACCGTACGGGTTTACTTTCTTGCCGACCAAAAGAGCCAGAATACGCTGCTAGCCAAGTTGCTGCCGTTTACCACGTCCGATCCAATCCAGGCCGGGGTGCTGGATCTTGTCTACCAAAAGAAACATTACTGGGTGTATAAACTGGAACCAAAGTTGTCGACGGAAAACTCTAAGATATCAGCCCAACCGCTGGTAAACGGTTGAGCGATTTCAGATACTACTTATCGATTGTTATGTCCTTCACGGGAAAAATGGGAACAACTGTTTTTACGGTACTGTTGAGTGTCGTTTTTTTGGCTATCTCCCCAGCTATTGTTGCTGAAGATTTTTCATACGACGGCCGAAAAAAATGCAGCGGTTGCCATAAAAGCCAGTACAAGTCCTGGCGCCAGACGGGTCACGCCAAGGCGCTCGAGTCACTTGAGGCGGGCGCCAAGGCCGAGGCCAAAGAAAAGGCGGGACTGGATCCCGACCAGGACTATACGGCAGATGAAAAATGTGTGGCCTGCCATGTGACCGGTTATGGCCAGGAAGGCGGCTATGAGATAGCGGATCCGAGCAAGTTTCTAGTTGGCGTAGGCTGTGAATCCTGTCATGGACCGGGAAAGAAGTACCGGCGCTTGCACAGGAAAGCTGCAGATAAATACAAAAAGAAAGGAGAAACCATGCCGCGCCAGGCCTTGGTAGATAAAGGGGAGGAGTTCGAGTTTATCGACCGCTGTAATGCATGCCATCTGAACTACCAGGGATCCTCCTGGGCCGGGGCAAAAGAGCCCTACACGCCTTTTACGCCGGAGGTGGACGCTAAGTACACGTTTGATTTTGACAAGTACGTGCGTAACGAAAAGGCAATGCACCAGCACTTCAAGTTGGAAGGCGTATTTACGGGTCCCCCGCTGCCACCGTTCCATCAGGAATTCCAGGACGCGGCCAAGCCGCTGGGTGGGGAATAACGGGTATGGGGCGGCTGGTGCAGGCCTGCAGGCGTCAATGGGTCGCCATACTCTGGTCGGTGATCATTACCTTGGCAGTGGTGGCAGTCGTGATCGGTGGCGAGGCCGCTCTTTCGACGACAACTTTCTGCACCTCCTGCCATTCCATGTCATACCCGGCTGACGAACTCAGGGAATCGGACCACTATAGTGCTCTGGGCATCGATCCTGGCTGCAAGGATTGCCATATACCCCAGGGTATAGGGAACTTCCACTTGGCGGTGCAAACGCACATTCTGGATGGCGTACGCGAATTGTGGCTGGAGATGACCGGCGATTACTCGTCAGAGCAGCAGTTCAACGAGCGCCGGCTGGAGATGGCGCACCATGCCCGCATGAACCTGAAGCGTTGGGACAGCGTTACCTGTAGAGATTGCCACAGAGATCCCCGGCCATCGGGTGAGGCAGAAGAGGAGCACCAGAAGATGCTGACTGAGGGCGCTACCTGCATTGATTGTCACCAGAACCTGGTGCACGAGGAGGTTGATGAAACCGATCTTGATGCCAGCCTTGCGCAGGGCAAGATGGTCATCAGATCAGATGATGATTAACGTTGCGCTATCGAGTAGCCAGGTAAACGTTCGAAAAACTGCTGTGTCGCTTGCCTGGCACAACTATATGCGCCCGTTTGTGCAAGCCCTAAAAAGTTAGCCGAGTTTTGCCGCGTGCCTTCTCGACGCCGGGAAAATATGGCAAGCCCTTACATCGCCCCTGCCCTGGCCGACCATTGCCAGGGCAATATCGATAGCAAAAACCGAGCGGTATTAACTTGCCGGGGTGACTGACATTCCTTTTTGAATTTCCGATATATCGCCCGAAACAGTCTTCAGGTACGCAATCTTATCCTTAATCCTGGAGACTTCTACTTTGGCGATTTCAGTAACCTCTACATCGAGGACTTCACCGGTATCAGTGTCTACCAGTTCTTCAGTATCCCCAACGACAAATACCATGCCTTCACGGACTCCTTCACGATTTCCCCGGTTCATCACGATCTTGCTTCCCTTAGCGAGAATAATAGTGCCTTCCCAGGGAACATCCTCAAGTTGTTCAGTCAGAAATGCCACCGCTTGGCCAACGGCATCCTGGCAGGCTTTGCCAACGTTGTCTTTTTCAAACCCTGATAATCCACCAGTGAGGCCACCGAGTTTTGAGCCAAAGTAACCAAGAGAGAACGACTTCCGTTCAGATTTGCCGACAACACGTGTAGAGGCGGCAACCTGCCCGGTTTCAGAGTTGACCAGGTAGATGGTGATATTGACTTCGGCGCTGTCTTTGCCCCCGCCGAGTTTAACGCCGGCAATTCTGATTCCGCCGGCACCACCGGTTGTGCTTTTCTGAACATGGGTAATTGATCCGCGAACGAGTAACTGTGCAGGGGTCAGCCGCCCGATGTTGGCGGATTTGTTGCCTTGAGCAGTTCGCCCACTGGCTACCAGGTCCTGCTCTTTCATAGAATCTTCGCGCATCCCGCTATCGCCGAGCACAATGAAGTTGCCGGATTCCTGAAGCGCATCGGTCATCATGGTGGCAAAGCCATCACCAACACTCCATTGGCCGTGCCAACTCGCCTCATTCTTGAACTTGGCTACTGTGATTGAGTAACGAAGGTTCCCCTCCTGTTGCGCGACCGCAACGGAAGGTAAAGCGGCAGAGCCAAATAGGGCAGCCGCAATTGTTAGAAGTGCAATTTTTTTCATAACTATTATCCTCATGGCTATCATTCATTTTCGATTCATTTCAGTGGAAAAGGAATGTAGCAGTATGAAAAAAGATGTATGTGATGGCTGTCACAAACATGCTGAAAAAGTTCTACTGGGATGGGGCGCTCACTGAAAAAAGTATTAAGCGGCGTTAACAATAAGAAGAGAAGCTTGGGCTATTTCTTCCAATCTGCGCAGCCTCGCCACGACCAAGGCCTGTGAAGCAATCAGCAACCTCTTGGAGACAGCTGATGTTCTTTTCAATACCTACAAACGACCAGGTTTTACACTATCGAAAAGATTTGGCGCGATTCTGGGTCGGTTAGATTCATCCGGCACCTCAAATTACAAGCCTAACCCAATGATTAACCATGCCCAAGGTTTAGTAATCGCGCTGAATGGCTGAAAAACCTATAATTGCCCCTGTGCCGCATAGCGGTTAGCAGCGTCCAGTACAAGTGCGGCACTCCCCTATCCACACGAGGATTCCTCAATATGACAGACGCACGAAACCCGGACTACGCACCGCCTATGGCAGAGGCAATACCGCTGGGGCTGCAGCACGTGCTGGCGATGTTTGTCAGCAACTTCACTCCAGCGATCATCATTGGCGGCGCAGCAGGATTTGCATTCGGCAGTTCCGATGCCATTTTCCTCATCCAGATGTCCATGCTGTTTGCCGGTATCGCGACGCTGTTGCAAACCCTAGGTTTTGGCCCGGTAGGAGCACGGTTGCCGGTGATGCAAGGTACCAGCTTTGCCTTCATCCCGGTAATGATTCCCATCGTCAAAACCGCCGGCATGGCGACTTTGTTTGGCAGCATCGTCATTGCCGGTATTTTTCACACACTCATCGGCACCATTATTGGCCGTATTCGAAACTGGTTTCCGCCGCTGGTCACAGGCCTTGTCATTGTGATCATCGGCCTGATGTTGATTCCAATCGGGATTGAATATGCTGCCGGTGGTGCGGGAGACTTCAACAAGGGCAAGCCCGATTGGGGTTCAGCGAGCCACTGGTTTCAGGCTCTGGTAGTTATCGTGGTAGCCCTGGGCGTGAAGTTTTACAGCAAGGGTATTCTCTCGAGTGCGGCGATCCTGGTAGGCCTGATCGTTGGCTATATTGTCAGCATACCCATGGGGTCTGTGAGTTTCTCTGGAATAGCCAACGCTGCCTGGTTTGCTCTGCCGCAGCCATTCAGTTATGGCTTTGAGTTGAACTTTGCTGCAATCATCGCGATGTGCCTTATGTGCATCATCAGCGCCATTGAAACCGTTGGCGATATTTCGGGCATCACCAAAGGTGGTGCTGGACGAGAAGCAACGGATAAGGAGCTAAGTGGTGGCACCTTTGCCGATGGCCTGGGCACAGCTGTCGCCGGAGTATTCGGTGGCCTGCCCAATACGTCTTTCAGCCAGAACGTTGGCCTGGTCTCTTTGACAGGCGTGATGAGCCGGTCGGTAGTCACGCTCGGGGCTGTCTTCCTGATTATCTGTGGACTGGTTCCGAAGGTTGGAGCGATCGTATCTTCGATGCCCATCTCAGTACTGGGCGGCGGTGTAATACTGATGTTCGGAATGGTGGTAAGTGCCGGAGTTAACATGCTTAGTGATGTCAACTGGAACAAACGCAGTATGTTTATCCTGGCAATATCACTGTCGGTAGGCCTGGGCCTGAAAATGGTACCCGAGTCTATGCAGCACGTCGGTGGGCATACCCTGCCTCTGTTGCTGACATCGGGCTTGCTGCCGGCAGCTTTGCTTGCCGTTGTGCTCAACCTCATTCTGCCCGACGAGCAGGACGGGTAATCGAGCGCTGCCAGTTGTTGTGGTCAAGAGTGCCCCGGGACGTTTACCGGGGCATTCTTTTCTGCCCCATCAAAAGCGGGAAAGCTCTAAATGTGCGCGACTCGAAAATTTGAGCCGGCAAATTTTTCTGCGCACGCAGTGCGTCAGGATCCAGCCCAGTCAAGCTAAGAGTTGCGCAACCGCCCCGGGAGATACGGCACCGATAAGTGGAAAAAATTGATTATAAAAAAGAGCTCGCCGCCCTTTACCGGCCCTCGGCCAAGAAGGTAGTCACGGTAGATGTGCCGGCGTTTAATTTCATCATGACCGACGGCCAGGGTGACCCTGGCTCCGAGGTTTTTGCCGCCGCGGTGGAGGCGCTCTTCAGTGTTTCCTACACTTTGAAGTTCATGATCAAAAAAGGCCCGCGGCAGCTTGACTACGGCGTGCTGCCGCTCGAGGCGCTGTGGTCGGCCGATGACCCGACCGCATTCACCGAAGGCCGCAAAGACGAATGGTGCTGGAGCGCCATGATCATGCAGCCCGAGTTCATCGACGAGGAACTCTATGCGCAGGCCATTGCCCAGGTGACAAAGAAAAAGCCACTTGCCGCGCTCGAAAAATTACGCTTCGAATCCTTCACCGAGGGCCAGGCGGCCCAGACCCTGCACCTCGGGCCGTTTTCAGAGGAGGGCCCCACTGTCGAGCGGGTGCACCAATTCATCGCCAGTGAGGGTCGTGTGCTCTGTGGGCGCCACCACGAGATTTATTTAAGTGATATACGCAAAGCGGCGCCGGCCAAGTGGAAGACCGTGATCCGCCAGCCTTATCGCTGACGCCAAAGTCTGGCAACGCTCGGCCGGATTTTTCGGTACTCCAGAGAATCCGACTGCCGGCTATGACGGCGATACCCAAGTCGGAAGTAAGAGCGACAGAGTCAAGTTCAAAAGCAAATCGGGCAAAGAGCAGTCAGTTGGCTTTGCCGGCACCAAGTACACTGCCGCCAACGGCAGGCGCTATGGTGCAGGCCCTTGATTACGCCAGACAACTACCAGCATTTGCTGGTGTCAGCGCCGGTGGCTCCCGCTACAACCAGTTGGTTCAAAGTCAGGGTCGTGCAGTCCGTGTCGTTGCTGAGCTGTGCGCCCAGCGGGGTGGCGGTGAGAATAAACGTAGTTGCCGTGAGATTGCCGCCTGTGGCCGCGATGGTGTAGAAACCCTCGGGGGAGTTTTGGCTCACTGCACCGCCGGATACCACTGAGCAATTATTGTTGTTGTAGGCCGAATACTGGGTATAGCAGCGCTCTAGCTCCTGCGCTACCTGCATCAGCGCGGCCTGCCCGTCGGTGCGCCGGCTGCGGGTGACATAATCGCTGTACATCGGCACTGCGATAGCGGCGAGTATGCCGATGATTGCCACCACGATCATCAGTTCTATCAGGGTAAAACCGCTTTGCTGCTGACTGCTACGCATGCTGGCTGTTCCGGCTATTGGCGGGACACAAGTGTACGCCATCAGGGAGAGCGCTTGCAGTCGCAGGGCAGACGCATGCCACCCCGGGCGCGCTCTAGTGCGGCCGATTGGCCATCGGCATAAAGTTAGCCGATTTTCCGTAGAAGTAAGTTAAATTACTGGGCACAACATAGATTCGATTGCAGCGCCATGAGTGAAACGCCAACGCCTCTTTTGTCACCGTTTATCTGTGCAGGCGGCGCCAATCTGGCAGAGCCTGCAGTGCTGCCATTTCTAGGCGGCACGGCGGTCGCCTGGTGTTGCGGTTCTCCGACAAAACACAAAGTCAACGCCGATGCGCTCGGGGTGATCCCCTGGGGGAGTGACCTCGGGGTATTGGCGGTCTCCGACGGCATCGGCGGGCTGCCGCACGCCCCGGAGGCCTCGGCCCGCGTGATCGGCCGGCTGGCACAGCCGCTGGCGGCAGGGGAGGCGGACCCCGTCCAATCGCGGATTATGGACATCAACCAGACCATGTGCCGGGAGAACTACCAGGGCGGGGCGACCATCTCGGCGGTACTGCTGGAGGGTTTGCACTGCAGCAGTTGCCACGTAGGAGATTCGATGCTGGTTGTGGTGGATCGGCGGGGCCGGGTCAAGTTTCGGACCGATCCGCATTCGCCGGTCGGTGACGCGGTGGCCCATGGCCAACTAAGCGAGCAGGCCGCCATGCGTCACCCCCAGCGCCATGTGGTCAACAACAGCGTCGGCAGCCGTGCCATGTGGGTCGAGACCCACCAGTCGTTTGCACTGGACGCTAGCGATACCCTGGTCATCGCCAGCGATGGGCTGTGGGACAATTTGCCGGTGTCGGAGGTGGTCCAGATGGTGGTGGACGGGGACCTCGGCGAGGTCGGCCACAACTTAGCAGCCGCTGTCAGCCAGCGCATGGCCGGGGCCGAACCCGGCATGCCGTCCAAGCCCGATGACCTCAGTTTTATTTTGTTTTCGCGCCGTGGGGCCCGCTAGGGAAATAACTGCTCCCAGGACAGACGCTTGGTCATAAAACCGGTGCCGGATTGCACCCGTTGGGACGATATATCCGCCGCCTCACCGGTGCCGCTTCCCGGGGTAAAGCGCCGGTCGCCGGCGATGTTGACCCCGGCGGGAGTGCCCTTGGCGGCAGTGTACTTCTTGCCGGCAAAGCCAACTGACTGTTCTTCGCCCGATTTGCCTTTGGGCAGCTTGGCGTAATCGCCCTTACTGCCGACAAGGTCGTCGCCGTCATAGTCGAAAGCCGCGCTCTTTGGACTGCCGCAGGCCATCGCTGCCACCGCCATCAGCCAGCCAGTGCCGCCCACTGCACAGGGCCTGGGGTCAGTTGGAATCAGCGTATTGAAATAGACCAATCCGTCAATCTGTCGGTAGCGCGGGTCGGTTACCACCCGTTCCCCTTTGTCCGGCAGGTCAAAGTAGCAGCCGTAGTGCTGGCCAGTGCCGGTGCCCTTCCAGTTAACCGCCTCGGTCGAGATCACCCGGCCGCTGGCACCGCTAGCCGAGACGGTCTGCTCAAGGAGACTGTTGCGGCCCAGGCTGCCATCACCGCGGTCCCAGACACCGTAGAAACTCTGGGTGTCTTTATTGGCGTTGTCGCCATCGGCCAGATACTGGCCGGTGCCGAAATAAACCATGACGTTGGGGTCAGCGGGCTCTTGGCCCCACTTTTTACCGCCGCCGCGGACCACCTCGGGCTTGGTGGTGATCGGCTGGCTGTAGGTGTAGACTGAGTGACAGACTTTCTGGTCGCGCATCTCGCACTGCCACTTCTTCTTATAGACGTCACGGTAGCGGGTTTCGCAAGCGGTGTAACTTATTTGCGCAGAGCCGTTACCCGTGTTATTTCCGGCAGTAGTTTGGCCGCCGGTAACACCACCAATATAACCGGAGCCGCCACCGCCCCCACCACCCGCTTGCTGGCCGGCTCCGCCACCGTAATAGCCGCCGCCGCCTCCACCACCTTGAATCCAATCACTAGTTTGAGCACGTCCGGTGGCGCCCCGTCCAAATCTTGCCGCTACTGATGCGTCAGGCGACCATCCGCGGGTTGTTTGTGTTCCGCCATCACCGCCACGTCTATAACTCCAAGCACTTGCCGCGGTAGCGCCACCCCAACCAGTCCAGCCTCCCCCGTGGCCACCGTTGGCAATGTATCTGTTACTCCACCAGGTACGGTCTGTGCCACCTGCGCCACCACCACCACCGGCCACTAATAAAATATTTGAAACCTGACCGGCCAGGTTCGAAAGAACACCGGGTACTTTTGCGATATGTGTCGCACCTCCGCCGGTAAAGCCCGTGTAATTGACGGTTGAGCAATTATTACCACAAAGGTGTTTGGTGCCATCGCCGCCGCCGTTATATGCAATTCGGGGCCAGCTAGGGTGAGATTGGAAACCCTGTTGACCGACTTCTATATAAATAGCCTCGCCGGATTTAACGCTTGCGCTTCCAGAGCTATAGCCGCCCTTGCCACCAACCCCCCAGTAACCAGTAGCAGACCCACCACCACCCTGGGCACCCCAGGCCTTAACCGTGATAGAGGTTACGCCAGTCGGCACAGTCCAGGTTTGTTGACCACCCGTATAACCGAAAGTTTTGTTAGTGGGCCCGCAGTATTGGTAAGACTCTTTGGTTTTAACCTGCTTCCAGTAGCAGTATTTTTGTTTCTTGGTCTCGCAGACCTGTTTTTTGCCACTTTTTTTAAGGCCGCTGGCAAACAAAGGCTTGGGTGTTTTGCCATCGCTGTGGGCAACCTTCCAGTCGGCCGCCTTATCGCTGCTTAAGTCAAAGGTCCACAGGTTGCCGCGTACATCCCCCGCATAGACCCGGTCGACCACCCCGTCTATGTCGATATCGGCTACCCCCGGGGTGGAGAGCCCGTTGCGCTCAGCCGCTGAGCCGGCCCCGGTAGGGATGCGGAAGTAGTCCTTGTCCCGGCCGTAGTCCCACTTACCATCCGACCCCGGTCCGTCAAGGTAAATGATGAACAGCTGCGCCTGGCCGGGTGCAGGGTCTGGGCCGCCAGTTTTGTCATCGGCCAGGTCTTCGTAGCCGTTGCCGACAATGGCCGCCCAACGGCCGTTTGGCAGGAGGGCAATGGTCGGTTTGGCAAAGGTATAGCCCAGGTGCTGGTCATGGCTGTTGTTGAACTCCCACAGCACGACCTTTTTGGCGTTGGCCTCACTGAAGGCACCGGGGTCGGTCACATCCAGCGCATAAAGGCCGCGGCCACCGGCGCCCTGGTGGCCGACCAGCACCGAGCGCCAGCTCTTGTTTATATAAACATCGTTGACCGTTGGGGTGGCATCGACGTAGTAGCGGTGCTGGTAATCGGCCTGGGTCAGGTAGTGGTAGCCGGCGCTGGCAACGGTGCTAAAGAGGTTGCTCGGCAGGTAAGCGAGCAGCTCCTTGCCGCTTTTGGCGTCAAAGCCGTGCAGCATGCCGTCATTGGCTCCCACATAGACCACGCCCTTGCGCTTTTTGGCTTTTATTTTCTTGGCAAATGCCGAATAGCCGTCGGTGCCGGCCGGGAACTTGCCGCCATCTGGCCACCGGCGCTTATCCGGCTCGCCAACGTGCACGGCCGAGGAGTGGACGATGTCGCCCAGCAGGCTCTCGCGCTCACGGAACTTGTAGCCTTTTTTGCCCTCGTTGCTTCTGTCCCCGCGCAGGTATTGAAGGCGTGCTTTGGCCATGGCTTCGTCGCCGCCGCCGCTGTTGGCAGTGAACTTCTGTATCCGGTGGTTCTGTCTATCTACCACATAGACACTGTCACCGCAGGCACCGCTGTGGAAGGCAATGCCCCATGGGTAATAGAACTGGCCGTCGCCGCTGCCCCGAGACCCCCACTTTCTCAGAAAATTCCCCGAACTGTCGAACACCTGTACCCGGTGGTTACTCTCATCTACCACATAGACGTTGCCGCTGTCGTCAACGGCAATGCCGGATGCGTAACTGAACTGGCCGTTGCCGCTGCCATATGAGCCCCACTTTCTTTCAAAAGTGAAATTGGTACTACCGCCGCCACCACCTGTGCCGGTCAAAAGGTCCTGCTGCTGGGCCTGGGACAACTTATCCCAGCGAAAGGCAACGGGGCCACCGGTTTTTGAGCCCTTGGCCGGGCTCGGGCACTGGCTGCCTGCAAAGGCAAGGTTGTTGTAGGTGAGCATCACCCGGCCGTTTGCGGTCGCCTTATCTAATTGCTCCGCCGCTTGCCATAGCGGTTTTTTTTGGGGTTTGGCTGTTTTTGGGTCAAGGCGGGTTGCGACCACGTCGCCGGTCCAGGTCTCGGTGTCGAACTTGGTAAGGTAAATGGCGGTATCGGTGCTCAGCGTGCTGGTGCTGAAGCTCGCCGCCGCGGCCGAACCAACGGCGCGGGCCGTGATGTCCTCGCCGATCTTGGCAAAAGCCTCTTTCAGTTTCTCCTCGTTATCGGCCTCGAAGTAATCCCCGCCGCCTTTTTCTGCGGTCAGTTTCAAAAGAGCCTGGCTGGTGTGAAAGCCGATGGTGTAGGTGACGACGTTGTTCTTGACTTCTTTGCCGTCGAAATCATCAATATCGGGCCGCAGATCGATGTCGTAAAGGCCTGCCGCCACGCTGACAAGATCATGCGAGCAGGCCGGGCAATATCTGCGCAGCGGCCATGAGGCACTCCCATATCCCCAGCCATCGGTCAGCAGGATGAGGAAGTTCTTCTGGCAGAAGTGGCAGATCGGCGATTCGCCGGTCCCTTTCTTTTTGGGGCTTCTGGGCAGGACCTGGGTGACATCTGCCTTGCTGGGGTTACTGTCCGGGCGCAGGGTCAGGGGCCCCTTGTACTGGCCGTTTTTGGTGCAACTGGCCGACTCACTGTTGCCGGGGTTGGTGGATCCCCCAAGGCCGGCGAAATACCGGCCCATCTGCTGCAGCGTATAAATGAGTGGCGTGCCGCCAGATGCCCGCAAGTTCCGGATCGCTTTATAGATCGCGGCCCGGTTTTTATCCAGATCGACAATCTCGTGATCGAGTTCGGCGCCGCTGCCATACGGCCAAGAAAACGAGCCCACCCCGACCCGCACGTTGGTCAGCGACTCGAGCATCGCAATCGCGGCATCCTGGGCCGCCAGCATGGGGACTTTTTTCGCGCCACCGCGCAGCCAGCCCATCGAGCCGGAGTCGTCGATCACGATCAGGATGTTGGGCTGGGTGCTGGCGGCGGCAAAGATCGGCGCCTGGGCCGGCCGGCCAGGCGCGGCCAGGGCCAGCTGGGACAGCAACAGCGCCAGCACCCCGGCGCTCGCGGCCAGGCGCCTCAGGCCACGGCGCGGGCCAGTCATCTCAGGTGGTTGCCTCCCGGGATTGTTGGCGCTGGCTGCAGGCACGGTGTGGGCGGCCTAGTTTGTCTGTAGCCGATCCCGCTGCTGCACCAGGTCCTTGAGTGCTTTTTCGATCTCGGCCAGGGTGGCGGTGAAATCCATCTCGGCAGCGCGGTAGCCTTGCAATGCTTCTTCTTCTGCCGGCGGCGGGGCTTGTTGCAGGCGGGCAAGCTCGGCGCTTATCTCGGCCTGCATGCCTTGAAGCAACTGGATGCTCTCGAGCACGAACGTCAGTTGCTCGGTGTCGGCTGGCCGGGCCGGGGGCGGTGCCAGTAAAAGGGCCACCAGGCCGGCTGCAAGGATGAGGGGTCTGATCATCGGGTTTATTCCCCGGCCGCCAAGCAGGCGGCGCAAACTGCCTGGAAGATGCCGGCGCTTGTTAATATACCAAGAAATGTAGGGTAAACCCTGACCAGGGTCACTGTTCGTGATGGCGCGGGTAATAAATCAATCATGGCGGGTCTGGGTGATAGTTGTTCAATACGGGTTCAACTGGTCCCATGATAACCGCCCCTTGGGCCCGGGTTCGAGATCGGCAATGATGCTGGTGTCCATTTGCGCACCTTCCTCAGCCGGGTTCTGGGAGGTCTGGGTGCCGGTGGTGTAGCGCTTGTTACCGATGATGGCCGGGGCTGCCGGCAGACCCTTGCTGGTATCGAATTTCTCACCCGCGTAGGCATAAGCCTCGTCTTGCCCGCCGCTGCCAGTGATAGTGACTGTGTCGCTCGAGTCGATGATGCCATCGCCGTTGTAGTCAAACTCGGGAGCGTCGGCATCCGCGCTGCCGCCGTCTGCGGTCTTGATAGACATCAGCCAGCCGCTGCCGCCAAACGCACAAGGGCGATCGTCCGGAATCTGGGTGTTGAAGTACACCATCTCGCCGCGTACCAGGTAATCGCTCACCACGCGTTCGCCGGGATCCAGGTCGAGATACCAGCCGTACTCGATTGACCCACTGGCGCCAGCGTAATCCACCTCGGCGGGTGCGATGACGCGGCCACTCGCACCGATACCGGCGAGAAAAGCCTGCGCCTGCAGGTCAGTGCGGTCGAGATTCCCGTCACCCCGGTCCCAGACCCCGTAGAAGCTCTGGGTGTCGGTAGTGGTTTTGTCGGCCTCGATCAGATATTGGCCGGTGCCAAACAGCACCAGCACGTTGGGATCGGGCCCGTCGCTGATAACCGGCTGGCGGATGACCTGCGGCTGGGTGGTGATCGGCTGGCTGCCGCCCAGGTTGTTGACCGCAGTGAAAAGCGGACTGTCGCCGGTGTGGGCGATAGCCCAGTCCGCGGTATTGGCGCTGCCGATGTCGAACGCCCACAACTGGCCAGACAGGCTGCCCGCATACACCCGGTCAGCCATACCGTCACCGTCGAGGTCGATGACCGACGGGGTCGAGAGCCCGTCGGGGTCTGCCGGGTCACCGGGCCCGGCAGGGATGCGCAGATAGTCGTTGCCGTAGGCCCAGTTGCCGTCCAGGCCGCCTTCGAGGAAGAGGATGAAGAGTTCCGCCTTGCCGCTGCCGCTGTTGCCGTAGCCGTTGCCGACAATGGCCGCCCATTTGCCGTTGTTCAAAAGCGCGATGGTGGGCTTGCTGAAAGTGTAGCCAAGGTTGGGGTCGTCGGTGTCGCTGAACTCCCACAGCACCAGCTGGCTGGCCTTGACAGAAGTGTTCTGGAAATTGCCAGGGTCGGTTACGTCCAGCGCAAACAACCCCTTGCCGCCGGCTCCATCGCTGCCGACCAGCACGCTGCGCCAGGCCGCAGCGCCGGCTGGCGAGGCTTTGACGTAGACGTCGCTGACAACGGGTGAGCCGTCGACATAGTAGCGATGGGTGTAGCCAGGGTCGGTCAGGTAGTGGTAGCCCCCGTTAATGTCGCTGCTGGCGAGGTGGGCGGGAAAGTACGCCAGTACCTCCCCGCCGGTGTCGGCGCTGAAGGCGTGCAGGGCGCCGGCGTTGCCGCCTGCGTAGACTGTGCCGGCGCGGCCGCTGAGTGCACTGACGAAGTCGGAATAGTGCTGGCCGACACCGTAGTCAAAAGCGCCGCTGTCGGGCCATTGCAGGGTCGGCTCACCCACGTACACCGGCTGGGAATGAACGATGTCACCCATGATGCTGTCGAAGTTGCGGGCGCGAAAATCGTAGTCCGAGGCAGGTTCCTCGTGGGCGCGGCTGCCCAGCAGATAGGCAAGACGCGCCGCCGCTGCCGCGGTGAGCGGTGCCTCGCTGGAGCCATCCGGGGCGCTCTGATAGTCGGCCAGCAGGCCATTGCCGGCCGGGTTCAGGTACGAGTCCTTCATCAAAATGCCGTCGTTGCTGCCGCCGGTAGATAAATCCCAGCTGTATGCCACCCGGGTTGAGTCGGCTGGATCATTGAAACTGAGCGACTCGAAACTTTCCTTGGCGCTCCAGGTGGCAGTGGCAGCGACATTGCCGTCTTGGTCAAGTTCAAAAGCAAGCAGATCGCCCGACCAGTCGGCCGAGTTGAACTGCGTGAGAAACAGCAGGCTGCCGGCCTCGACCACGCTGGAGCTGAAAGCGGCGCCCGCGGCGGCACCGATCTGCTCAGTGATATCCCGGGCGATGTCGACGAAGGCCTGGTTCAGGCCATCGGCGTTGTCGGTGGTGTAGTACAAGCCACCGCTTTGCGTAGCGGTATCGCTCAAGAGCGGATGGTCGATGGCGAAGCCGACGGTGTAGGTGACCACATTGTTTTTTGCCGGCTCCCCGTCCAGATCATCGATGTCCGGGCGCAGGTCCATCTGGTACATGGCCTGGGCCACGTCGTCGAGATAGTCGCTGCCGTAGGTGCCGTAGTCACGGCCGCTCTTGCGGTCGTAGGCACTGCAGTCACCACCCGCGCAGTCGCCGTCGTAGTCCTGCAGGCCACTGCTGCTGGAGATGTTGTGGTCGTAGTAGGGCTTGCCGTCGGTCAGCAGGACAACGAAGTTCTTCTGGCACCAGTAGCAGATGGGTGATGCCCCAGAGACACCGCTGGCGAGTGCCGGGGTGTGATGAAAGACCGTGTCATCGTCCTTGGTTTGTGCTGTGCCATCAGGGTGCAGGGTAAGGGGGCCATCGTACTGGCCGTTGACTGTGCAGGCGCTCTCCTGGTTGCCTGGGTTGGTGGCTCCAGAAAAGCCCATAAAGTAGCGGCCGATGTCGTGCAGGGCTTCTGCCAGCGGGGTCCAGTTGCTGGGCGTGAGGCCGTTAACGGCGCTTTTGATGGTTGCTTCGTTGGCGGCGAGATCGGCCACCTGGTGGTGAAATTCGGCACCCGATTTCCAATTGAAGCCGGCCACCCCTACCCGCACGTTGTTGAGCGAGTCCAGCAGCTGGATGGCAGCCTGTTGCGCCGCCTCCATGCGGTTGACTGCGACGGGCTTGCGGGCAGCTCCCGCGCCGAAGGGGTTACCGCCGTCATAGGGGCCAAAATACCAGTTGAGATAGTTGCCGCTGTAATACCCAGGATGACTTGCCAGGTAGGCGTTGTAGCTTGCAGCAGGGTCAAAGCAGTACTGCGGATCAGAGCCGTAGTAATTAAGGTCACCCCATTCGCCCCAGCCGCCCCAACTCAGGCTTGGCGTGTACCAGTAGAACTGGGCATAGCCGTCCGCTGGCTGGTACCAGGCATACAGCCGGCCGACGCTGCTGGCCGGCAGCAGGCCCGCGGCAGGACAGGTGTAAGTGGTATCGGGGTCATAGGGCGCGGCCGGGGCGATGGCGCGCATCGAGCCCGAGTCATCCAGCAGCAGCACGATGTTGGCCGCGGCGGCGGTGGCGACAAAAAGCGGGGTCTGCGCCGGTGTGGTCGGGCCGGCGCCAGCCGTTGAGGCGGCATACAGCATGGCCACGATAAGCGCGCTGGTGTTGCGGCCCATGTGCCTGTATCCGGTTGCCGTCACTGGCTCAATCCGTTAGTACATCTTGCCGTAATGGCTGCGCAGTATTATCTGGGCGCCGCCGCTGGTGTCGCTGCCGCCGGTGCCGCGGGCCGTGATCCGGAAGATGGTCGACGGCTGGGTGAGGTTCGTGTCACCGTAACCGCTGATATTCAGAGAACCTTCGGGGTGAACCACACGGAGTTTTTTTATCATGTAGCGAGGCCGATCGCTTACCCCTGCAAGGTCGCTGCCGTATTCTCGGGCGGCTGATTTCCAATTTGTAGTTGTGGCGAAGGGGGCGGGTTCGGTGGCGTCCTCGGCGTAGATTCCGCCGCTGGTATTTTCGAAGGTGCTTGCGGGTTGATCGTCGACATATTTCTCGGCGGCGCGCAGGGCACTCTCGGCTGCCTGAAAAGAAAGGTTGCTCTCCCGCATGGCGCCGGCCATTTTTTCTTCCAGCAAGGTGGATCTCATCAGGGCCATGGCAATGATGGTAAGCATTACCAGCACCACCAGGCCGATAACGAGCACCCAGCCATCCTGGCGTTTTTCAATACGGCAAGGGTGTGATGTTTTTGCCATAGAAGAATTATCCTGCCTTGTTGCGCAAGGTGATGGTGCTGGTGAATACCTTGCGCAGTCGCCTGTCAGTGGGGGTGGTCGTCGTGCCGTCATAGGTATAGGGCGCTGGGTCGGTAGTCAGGTTGTCGTTGAGAGAGCGCACCAGCAGCGAGATGCGCACGCTGACCACCCGGTCCATGTCCAGCCCATCTGTGCCGAAGGGCACGTAGCGGTTGGCAGTGCGGTCGCCGTCAGCACCTTCGATGTTGGCGTCGGTATCCTCGCCGTAGAGCACCTGCATGTTCTCTATGCCCTCAACCAGTTCGTCGCCGTTGTTTGCGCAGGTCTGCCCAGACGTTGGATTAGTGAGGCGCCGCAGGGCGGGTTGCGAGGCATCGGCCCCCAGGGCAATACAGAAGGTGGTGCTCTCCGCGCGAAAGACTACCGGTTTCTTTGACTGCTGGTATATCTTGCTCAGTTCCTCACCGTGCTCGAGAGCGCTGCCAGCGATGGCGGTTATCTGGAAGATCTCGACCGTCTCGCAATCGCTGATAAGGGCCGCCGGTAACGGACTTTGGTTGAAGGGGGCTGTGTCTGTGACCGGGATATTATCGCCGGGCGACGACATGCTCACAGAGGTTGGAAAAGGCACTCCGCTGCCGGCAGCGCCGCGGAAAGTAACGCTGTCAGAGTTGTTGAGGCCATCGTTATCCGTACCGGTAACATGGCCGCCGTTAGCAATGATTCCCGGTTGATGGGTCGTTCCAATTAAACTGGCGGCGCCCGTGCTGATGTGATTGTTTATGCTCAACTCACTGTAACAGCCCCAAAAGCCAGCCACCCGGGCAGCGCGGCGAGTGAACTCGATGGCAAAACGGCCATTTTCCTGCACCCGGGCCAGGCCCTCATTGAAGCGGTACATGCGGCTTGCATCCACATACACTTTGAGCATGGCCGCGGTCACCAGCAGCCCGATGACCAGCGCCACCATCAACTCGATCAGGGTTACTCCACGCTGGCGGCAGGGGCCGGCCAGGCCTTTTGCGGGGATGAAGAATCGACGGGCCGGGCTCATGGCTGGAACTGGAAGATGAAATTGTCGTCAGCTGCACCGTCATGGTCGTCGTCCCATATCACGGTGATGGTGTACACGCCCCCGGCGGTCGACACGGTACCGCTGCCGCCAGGCAGCAATACAGCATTGGACGCCGATAGCGCGTCAGTATTCCATTGCCACGCATCGTACTGGGCCATCTGGGCGGGACTGCAGCCAGTAGCAGTAGCAATGCAGCCGGGGTCTGTTACGCCCGCGCCGGTGATGCTGTTGTAGTTGCCCGCGGCCAGTCCCAGCTGGTTGGCGCGCATGCGGTCGGCCATGTCGTAAGCCTGGGTAACTGCGTAGGAGCGGTGCAGAGCACTGGTGTTGTATTGCAGCCCTTTGGCCATCAGCGCCGCAATCCCAAGCAAGCCAAAAGAAAAGATCACCAGTGCGATCAACACCTCCAGCAGGCTGAAACCATTCTCGTTCTTGATCATGGGGTGTCGCAGTCGGTATCCGAGAGGTCTTGCACGTCGGCCCTGGTTCGCCCTGTTGTGGTTACAGAAACAGTGCTCCCCTTGGTTGCTCCTGAAGGCCCGCAAAGAGTAAACGTTGACTGATCAGCCCCTCCTAGAGAAGAAAAAGAAATCCTGGCGTTGCTCGCCTCTTCGGCCAGGCTGTAATTGCTGTCGAGAGGGCCATGGACCTGAAGTTCTTCGCCATTATCTGGCTGACCGTTGTTGTTGGCATCCACAAACACCAGCCAGCCATCAGCCCATGCACTGCCGGCAGGGCAAGTGTTGCCACTACTACTGGCGCAGACGATCACGGTCGTGGCGCGGGCGATTGCACTGCTGCGGGCAAAGGACAAGGTCGCGGCAAAGTCACTGGTACCGGCCTTGATTTGATTGTTGATCACAAACGTACGGAAAGAAGGAATGCCAAATACCGCAATCAGCGCCACCACCGCCACTGCGACAAGCAGTTCGATCAGAGTAAAGCCGTCCCTGGTACGGCGCTGGCACACGACGTTGGGTGCAGGCAACTCGGGTAATTCTGTTTTCAACAAATGCCCCATGGCCCTTAAATCTGGTTAAAGGGTCCCACGGTGATTGTAACTAAGGTACACGCCCTGGAATGTGACCGGGCGCACAGTGCGGCGCAGGTATTTGTGCTTGCTGGCCTGCACCGACTGTCGTTTGGGGCAATAACACCCAAAATAGCAGAATATGCTCCCCACTGCCCCTTGAAACCATTTTTACCCCAGGAAAATCAGCCTGGCCACCCCGACTCGCGCTGCACCGGAAGTAACAGCCCGACTTGCCCGCTACCGCAATAGTGATAACAGTCGGTTGCGCATTTTTTCGCTCGGCATCAGTTACGCCGGCGGGGGTCTACCAGGAGGGCAAGAAGATCGACTGAAGAGATGCTTGCGGGCGTTACGCTGCATCATTCGTTACAAGCTGTGGCCGGATTGAGCCGGCCCAACCGGGTATTGCGCCCGGCCGGGCCGGGCGGAATCAACTGCTGGTGATTTTCCAGCTGCCGTCGGCCTGGCGGCAGGCAGTGCCGTAACCCTGCTGGGTTTCACCGCCCACCTGGATCTCGGTGGTGAATTCCCGACACGGCGTGCCGCTACTCTGGTAGGTCTTGGTCGGCGCAGAGGTCCCACCGTGCCCGGTGTTCGGGTTTTGCCAGGTGGTGGTTGTGCCATCGGCCGTTGATTCCAGGGCATACTGCAGGTTCTGGGAAGCCAGCAGGCGATCCTTTTCGTCCAGTTGTGCGCCAATCTGGTCGCCGACCACGGCGCCGAAAATGGCGCCCAGCATTATCGCCAGCCCCTTGTCACGATGGCCTTTACCAAGGCCATAGCCAAGGGCTGCGCCAAGCACTGCCCCGGTGCCTGCGCCCGCTTGCTGTTTGCTTACTGTCGTGGTGCAGCCGCCCAGCAGCAGTGCCAGGCTCGCTATTACCACAGTGCTTCGAATACCTTTCATTGTCTTTCTCCCTGGATTTTGCAATCGCTCATGGCCCACGCTGTGGGCGGGCCAACTTGAATTTGCCAAGTAGTATAGGAGCGTTGCAGATGCTCCTGTGTGACCGGCATCACATTTGTCATCATCGTATCTGCTTGTTTCGCTCAGAATTCCAGCAGGTCTTCGATGGCCTCGATGCCGGCTAACGCACACACGTCGTCCAACTCGCCCCCCGGGGCGCCCGATACACCGATCCCGCCCACCAGGGAGCCCGCTGCCTCGATTATCACGCCGCCACCAACCACGACTACACCAGGCAGGTGGCGGATCCCGGCTGCGGGTTGCCCCATCGCAGTCACTGGTACCATGTCGCTGGTATTGGTCCGAAAGCCCACCGCGGTGCGGGCCTTGCCCACTGCGGTATTCACGGTACGAGCACCGGCCAACAGGTCGCGCAGCACCACCTGGATGCCACCGAAGCGGTCTACTACCGCAACGGCCACCTGGTAGTCCGACCCCCGGCAGTTCTCCAGTGCTGCCTGGGCCGCGGCCAGGGCGGTCTCCGGGGTCATGACCTCGAAACTGACCGTACCTTCGGCGGCGTGGCTGGCACTCGGCAATGCCAGGCCGAGCCCGGCGAGAATTCCAACGATGAGATGATGCACGATGCGTTTTCGACTCAGGTGGATAAGGCCATTGTAGCGAGTGGCCCTATGGCTGTGCGCAGGTTCTGGGCTGGTTGCTATTACCATTCAGTAATAGTGCCCGAAAAAAGTGGGCTGCAACCGGCGTCTTCGTGGTGATTTCGTGCATATCGTGCAGACACGCTGTTACTTCTGTTTCTCGTTCTGCCGGATCCAGCCGCCAAGTTCTGCCCGCTCCTGTGCGCTCATGCTGGAGGCGTTGCCAAGCGGCATGACGGTACTGGATACGGCCTGCGCCAGCACCCCTTGCCCGTGGGTGCGCAGCGATTCAAGAGATTGCAACGTGATCGCGCCAGGTGGCGCCTTGAAGCCAGGGTAGGTTGGTACTGCGGCATGACAGGTGCTGCAGTGGGCATTCAGGATCTCAAGCGCCCGGGTATCGCTGACCATCCCGACGGCCGGCAGAGATGAGCGGCTATTAATAAAGAGTATCAGCGCCACAGTCAGCAGCGCCGCGAGTGGCCACTGCCAGGCCAGAGCCAGGCCGCGGACGCCGGCGTGATGGCTGTTGAAAAAGTGGCGTATGACGCCGCCAATCAGCAGGATGAACGCCACCACCAGCCAGCCCCAGGCCGCACCGCCGGCGAACAGTATCGGGTAATGGGCGCTCACCATCAGCAGCAGCACCGGCAGGGTCAAGTAGTTGTTGTGCAGCGAGCGTTGCTTGGCCTGTTGACCCAGTGCCGGGTCGGGGACGTGCCCGGCCATGAGGTCCGCTACCACCTTTTTTTGATTGGGGATGATGACCACGAACACATTGGCGGTCATGATCGTGCCGATAAGCGCGCCCAGGTGCACGAAAGCGGCCCGGTCGTTAAAGAGTTGGGTCAAGCCCCAGGCGCTGGCAACAGTCAGCACCAGAACGCCGAGTGCGAGACTTGCAGTGTGATTACCCACCGGTGAGCGGCACAGCGCCTCGTATACCAGCCAGCCCCCTGTAAGAAAGCCGATGCTGACTGTCACGGCGGTGGCGGGCGACAGGGTTGCGCGGCTGGGATCAAGCAGAAAGCTTGCTGCCCCGAAGTAGTAGATGACTGCCAGCAGGGCAAAGCCCGAGATCCAGGTGAAGTAAGCCTCGTACTTGAACCAGTGCAGTTCACTGGGCATATGCTCGGGGGCCACCATGTATTTCTGGGCGTGGTAGAAGCCGCCGCCATGCACGCTCCAGGACTCACCCAGCACCCCGTGCGCGAGACCCTCGCGTGCCCGCAGGCTCTGATCCAGCCAGATGAAGTAGAACGACGTGCCGATCCAGGCGATCCCGGCAGCGAGGTGCAGCCAGCGGATCAGCAGACTGGCCCAGTCCAGCCAGGGTATATCCATGGTGGTTTTCCTCTCGGGTTGTTAAGGGCGCACGGACAGTGGCGCCCAACCCCCTGTGCCGCCATCCTAATATTGGCCGGTTTTCAGTGAAATCATTACAATTCGAAAGCACTTTATTGTTTTTTTTGAAAATAAATGGATACCGATGACTTGGTGCTGTTTGTGCGGGTGGCCGAACTTGGCAGTCTGACCGCGGCTGGCCGCGACCTGCGGCTGACGCCTGCCGTGGTTAGCGCGCGCCTGATGCGCCTTGAAAAAAAACTTGGCCTGCGACTTTTGAACCGCACCACCCGCCAGGTAGACATGACGCCGGACGGGCACGCCTTCCTGCAGCACAGCCTGAAAATCCTCGAAGCGGTGGACGAGGCACAAAGCACAGTGGCCCTGCACCGGGATCAGCCAGCGGGTCCGCTCAAGGTGTCGGCGCCAGTGGCATTTGCCCGGCTGCATCTTGCACCGCTTGCGGCGGAGTTCACAAAACGCTACCCCGAGGTTCAGTTGCGACTGGTCGCGAGCGATCGGTTTAATGATTTTTTTCACGAGCAGATCGACCTTCTGATCCGCGTGGCAGAGCTCAAGGACTCGAACATGGTTGCACGTCGCCTCGCCCCCAACCGGCGGGTGCTGTGCGCGTCGCCCGATTATCTCACCCGGGAGCCTGCGCTCGAGACACCATCGGACCTCGTTCACCACAACTGCCTGCTGCTGCGCTTTCCCGGATCAAAGCAGTATCGCTGGACCCTGGCACATCCCTCGGGCCAGTTGGAGGTGCTGAGTCTCGCCGGCACCATGGATTCGGACAATAGTGAGATTCTGACCGACTGGTGCCTTGCCGGCCACGGTATTGCCCTGAAGGATACCTGGGAGGTGGGCCCGCACCTGCTCAGTGGGCGGCTCAAGGTGGTTCTATCCCAGTACCCGCCGGCATCGTATGCTGTGACTGCCCTGTACCCGCACAGCCAGTATCTGCCGCCCAGGGTGCGCTCGTTCATCGATTTTCTGGCGGAGAAAATCGGTGAGCCGCCCTACTGGGAGACGGGGCTCGAGTGGCTTGCGGATTCCACCGGGGCCCCGCTTAAGGGTTAACCCGCCTGGCGTTGCTGCCGGATCCCGAAAACACGAGGAAAAAAAGGGGGCTGCTGGACCGCACGGCAGATTCAGCGATCATAATACTGGTCATGAAATGTGACCGCCGTCACATAATTGCATCCCGTTTAGCCGGCAAAATCGGCAGGCAAGGCGATCTGTAATCGGATTGATCGCCGGATAATCTCGCTGGGGGCAGCAACCATGACTCGTTTTTTCAGGCTCTCCGGGACCCTGACCCTGACTGCGGCCCTCTGGGTCGGGCTTTTGTCCCCGCCGTTGCATGCGGCCGAGCTGCCGCCTGCCGCTGCCAAAAACCCAATCGTGGTGTACACCCGGCTTGCGCCTGCTGGGGCCGAAGATGGGCCGGGTCGGGCGTTGCTGGAGCTTATCGACGGGGATCGCACCTTGCGGGTAATCGTGGGACTGGATTTCGACATGGCCCCGGCCCACTTCCTGAGTGAGGGTGACGCAGCAACCCAGGCGGCCGACCTCGCCGAGTTCCAGGCCGCAGTATTGCAACGGATCCTTGGTTCGAACCGAACCGGCGCCATCTTGCGGTTCCGGGATATTCCCTTTATGACGCTGGAGGTAAACAAGTCCCAGTTGCGCAAGGTGCTGGTCGACCCCGGGGTGACCAGCGTGCAGGAAGACACCGTTGCCGCACCCATGCTCAGGGATAGTACCCAGACCATTCGCGCCACCCAGGTATGGGCGCTGAAGCCCGAGTTGCGCGGTGCAGGTCAGGCTATCGCCATTCTCGATACCGGCACCAACCACGCAACGATGCTCAAAGACCGGATCGTGGCGGGGGCGTGCTATTCCACCAACTACCCGGCCTACACCGCCGAGTCGTTGTGTGCGGGCGGGGCAACATCCAGAACCGGCAAATCTGCGGGCAGTAACTGTCCGACGTACATTCGTGGCTGCGACCACGGCACCCATGTTGCCACTATCGCCGCTGGTGATGACGGCTCATTGCGGGGCGTCGCCAGAGAGGCCGGCATCATCCGTATCCAGGTCTTCACCAAGTTCAGCCATCCCGCCTACTGCGGGTCGGGATCCTGCGTCATGGCATTTACCTCGAATTTGATCCAGGCACTGGAGCACGTCTACCGGCTGCGCAACAGTTACGACATCGCTGCGGTCAACATGAGCCTGGGCGGGGGCATCTACCGGTCTCACTGTGATGCCAGCCAGCCAGCTATGGCCGCGATCACCAATCAACTGACCAGTGCTGGGATAGCGGTGGTGGTGGCGAGCGGCAACAGCGGCCGGGACGGCTACATCAGCTGGCCGGCGTGCATCAACAACGCCATCGCGGTGGGCTGTACTACCGACAACGACAATCTGGCGTACTTTTCCAACCATTCCAACTTGATCGACCTGCTGGCTCCCGGCTACGGTATCTACGCTGGTGTGCCCAGCCGTTCTTACGGCTACAAGAGCGGCACCTCGATGGCTGCACCGCATGTGGCGGGGGCCTTCGCCCTGCTGAAAAGTTACGACCCTAACGCCTCGGTGGCCGAGTTGCTCACGGCGCTGGATTGTACCGGCGAACCGATTGCCCGGGCCGGGGTCAGCCGCAACCGCATCGACATGCGCAGCGCCTATCAGTTCCTGAAAAAAAGGGAGACCAGTTGCAAAAAGGCGGAAGACTACACGCTGCCCGAATGGGTACCGCGGCACAGATGGTTCTGAAGCTGCCAACCATGCCATGACTTTGCGAGTAACCGTGCTCAAGCCACTCTTGATCATCACCTGCGTTGTAGTTCTTGCGCTGGGGTCTGTGCCGGCCAGGGCGCAGCAGCCGGAACAAACGGCTGATCTGTTGCGCAGCATCCGGGCACTGGTGGATCTGCGTTCTGAAATACTGGTCGAGTTTGAACGACTCAAACGCGCGCCCGCACCGACCACTAAAGAAGAAGCAGAGATGCTGCGACTGGTGGAAGAGGACATCACCCTGACGCTGGCCGAAATAGAAGGCGCCTTGAAAGATTTCAAGCGCCGCTACCGCAACAGCGAGCAAGCTGCCGCTAGCACCCCATCAGCAAGCGCCAATGCGGCGCAACTGCCGGTGTTACCGGACTAGCCTGGTGATGGCTCGCTGGCAATATTTATTGTCCGCAGTTGCGGTTGCCGGTCTGGCGCTGGTGTGGCCGCTGGCAAGCCCGGCCGCTCCCGGGCCGTTGGCACAGGTACCAATTCTGGCCTCGGCCAGCAGCGCACCCAACATCCTGATCGTGATCGATGATTCCGGCTCGATGGGCTGGCGCCGCTCTGGCCAGCCCAAGACACCGATGCTGGGGGCCCAGGATGCGGCAATCGCGCTACTCGAATCGCTTGCCAAGGTGCGGGTGGGGGTGGGTTCATTCAGTCGTTACAACTTCGGCGGTGAACTGGATCAGGAGGTGGTTGATCTGGATAGCAACCGTACGGCGATCTACCGCGCCATCCGCAGCCTGCGGCCGGGTGGCGGCACGCCGTTGGTGGGAACGTTGCAGCACATGGGCCGCTATTTTGTCGGCTTAGGCGGGCCGGCCAATCCGGGCAATCATGGCTCGGCCAGCTGCACCAAGAACGGCCAGTACCGGGGACCACTGACCCTGCACCCGGATCAGCGGCCTCGCAACTTTTCTGTGTCCAAAGTCTTTCCCAGTGCTCCCAACAAGGGTCGGTCCCCGGCAAGAGCGCAGTCTCCGATCTGTCACTGGTGCCAGAAGAACTTCATCATCCTGCTCACCGACGGCTGGGGCTGGGGTAGTGCCTCGGCCCCGCTGCGCAACTACTGCCCGACCTGCTACCACCCCCTGATCAGTGTGGCTGCGGCCCTCAACGACATCGACTTGAGGCCCGACGTGGACAAATTCGATGGCAGTGAGGCTAAAAATAATCTTGTTACCTACACCATCGGCTTTCACACCAGCCAGAGCCTGCTGAAGGAAACTGCCAATAAGGGCGGTGGGCTTTATTTCGAGGCTGACAATGAGACCGAACTGAAAGCCGCTTTTGCCCGCATTGGTGCGGACATTCTTGCCCATGCCAGCGGTTCGGCCGCGGCTGCGACTTTCAGCACCAGCATGCTGAAGACCGGCACCGACATCTATTTCACCACCTTCAATACCGAACACTGGACCGGCGACGTGATCGCAGGCACCCTGGACGGCAACGGCCGGCCCGATCGCAAGAAGTGGTCCGCGGCAGAACAACTGGACAGCGCCAGCGATCCGAATGGCCGCGTCATGCTCACTTGGAACAGCGAGGCTGGCGCCAGCGCTGCTCTTTGCCCCGGCAAGCCGGCAAAGAAGGCGCCGAAAAGTAAGGCCCGCCCGGGTGGGATTCCTTTCCGCTGGGATTTTCTCTCAACCATCCAACAACAGGACCTGCTCAAGCAGTCGGCGAGTTCAGGAAACTTTGTCTTTGAGCACAAGTGGGGCAGGTCTGGCTCGGGCAGCGGTTCGTTTGGACTCCCCTTTGACGTCGCCACCGACCGCAACGGCAATGTTTATGTGGCGGATTACAATAACCACCTGGTCCAGAAGTTCGATATAAACGGTAACTTTCTACTGCAGTGGGGGGGCCTGGGTTCGGCCGGCAGCAACTTACATTACCCGGTTGGTCTTGCCACCGATAACGATGACAACGTCTACGTCGCGCAACATGCAACTCACACGATAAAAAAATTCTCCTCAGCCGGCGCATTCCTCGGCAGCCTGGGCGGCTACGGTATGGAAGATGACCAGCTCTACTATCCATTTGATGTGGCCGTGGATTCTTCCGGCAACATATATGTAGTCGAACTTCAGAATCATCGGATCAAGGTTTTCGACAGCGCTGGCCGCTTTCTGCAAAAGTGGGGCACCAAGGGCAAGGGCGACAGCCAGTTCTGGCATCCCAACCGCATCGCCATCGATCAGGGCGATAACGTTTACATTTCAGATTACGTCAATCACCGTATCCAAAAATTCGACACCAACGGCCAGTTTCTCGGTAAGTGGGGAACGTACGGCAGCGGCGACGGTCAGTTTCGATACCCGTACGGGGTTGCCACCGACGGCAGCGGCAACGTCTACGTAGCCGAGTACTTCAATCGCGTGCAGAAGTTCGACGCCGCCGGCAATTTCCTTGAGAAGTGGGGCTCCACTGGCTCGGGTGACGGTCAGTTCCGCTACCTCCGGGGTATCGCGGTATACGATGGCGGGGCCTGTAAAGGGTCGAGCTTTTTCGTGGCCGATGCTTACAACTACCGGATACAGAAGTTTTCCACCCCCAGCCGGTCAGCTGTCAGCGCCGACATCGGCAAGGCGCGCCTTGAATACCTGCGCGGGGATCGCAGCAACGAGGGCAAGAAAGGCTACCAGTTCCGTGAGCGTGAGAGCCTGATGGGCGATATCATCCACTCATCGGCAGTGTACGTGGGTGCGCCGACTCTCAAATGGCCCGATGGCGGAAAGTTTCCCATTGGCGCTAACGCCTACAGCCGCTTTGCCAAGGATCAAAAAAGCCGGCGCGGCGTCGTCATGGCGGGCGCCAACGACGGCGTGCTGCACGGGTTTGCGGCCGATAGCGGCAAGGAACTGCTGGCCTACCTGCCGGGCAGTCTTTTCAGCGCGGCGGCCAGCGAAGGCTATCACTATCTGACTGATTCGGACTATAGCCATCGCTACTACGTCGACGGTACACCGACCGTGGCCGATGCGTTCATCCGTTCACATTTCTCAAGCGCGGAGAGTTGGCGCAGCGTGTTGGTGGGTATCGAGGGTGCGGGTGGACGCGGCCTGTTTGCGCTTGATGTCACCAATCCTAGCAAGTTCGACGAAAGCAACGCCGGCGATCTGGTGTTGTGGGAGTTCAACAGCAGTGACGATCAGCACCTCGGTTACACGCTGGCAAGGCCCACCGTGGCGCTGCTGCCGAATGGGCGTTGGGCTGCCATTTTCGGCAATGGTTACCAGCACACTGCGATGGTCACGCCGACCGCCGGCCAGGCGGAACTGTTCGTGTTGTACCTCGATGGTGGCCTGGATCGCAAGTGGACCGAAAAAAAGGATTACCTGCGCATCCCCACCGGCGCGGGGTCGCCAGCCAAGCGCAATGGCCTGGCGACGCCAGCGGTGATCGACACCGATGGTGATCAAGTTGCGGACCGGGTCTATGCCGGCGACCTGCAGGGTAACCTGTGGGCTTTTGACCTGAGCAGTGACAACCAGGATGACTGGGCAGTGGTCCATGGTGGCCCGCTTTTTTCGGGCAAGGCCGACCAGCCTATTACCGTGCGGCCGGAAGTGGTTCGCCATCGCGCTATGGTAGCGAAGGGCAATCAGCCGAACCTGATGATTTTCTTTGGCACCGGCCAGTATCTGGTCGCGGGCGACAACACCAGCAGGGATGTCCAGACCTTCTACGGCGTGTGGGACCGCGCTGACGGCGGCCTGCACCGCTCAGACCTGGTGGAACAAGTCTTCCTCAAGGGCAAGCACGCCGACGGGCGGATAACCGATCCCGACCGCTGGCAGAATCTCAAGGTTGACTACAAGCAAGCCGGCAGCGGTGACCGCTACGGTTGGTACCTGGATCTGCCGGATGCCGGTGAACGTGTCGTTACCGACGCACGCTACCGCGATGGTCTGGTTTTCTTCAACACCCTGGTACCCAGCGACCCACGGCCGTGTGCTGCTGGTGGGACCGGCTGGATGATGTCGGTGGATGCATTCACTGGCGGCAGCCCGATTACCCCGGCGTTTGATTTCGACGAAAATGGTGCGATCGACGCGGATGGAGACGCGGAATACATCGAGGGAAAACCCGGCAAGAAGGGCAAGCGCATCGGTTACGCGGGCAAGAAATACATCTCGAAAAAAGGTGCGCCTGCCGGGGTGTCCATCATTGGTGACAATCGCTATACCCCGGGCAGCGGCACGGACGAAGCCTCGGAAATTGGCGTCGACGCACTCCAGCCGACTTCGGAGCTGCCGACCGGCCGCCTGTCGTGGGAGCAACTATTGCGGGAATAGGCATTGTCGTGGTCTCATCTGAAGGAATGACCAGGCGGGTACCCGGCGCCTCTGCGCCACATAAGGGGCAAAGATGACTGGCAAGACCATTGCATTTTTTCCAGAAG
>Ga0208278_1000141_pt1 | contig 37908 bp, 43 predicted proteins | sample ETN01SmetaG_FD_185794 | JGI IMG/M metagenome (GOLD analysis project Ga0208278, IMG submission 185794) | Marine microbial and viral communities from oxygen minimum zone, Eastern Pacific Ocean - ETNP2014F12-01SV259 (SPAdes) (version 2) | ecosystem: Environmental > Aquatic > Marine > Oceanic ...
TTCGTGCCATGACAAAACGCTCATTGAAACACACCATCATCGCTTTTGTTGCTGGCGGGACCTTTTTCAGCCTGGCCGTGCCGGTGTACGCATCGACCACCTATGTCGTCCAGTCCGGTGACACGCCCTGCGAAATCGCCGAACTCTTCCGGGTACCTTGCGCTGATCTACTGGCGGCCAATGGCCTGTTGTCAAATGCCTTTATCTATCCTGGCCAGGTGCTGGAGGTGCCGATCCCAGCACCGGCAGAGGATGCCACAACTGCAACCACTGGCGGTGTTACGAGTGCTGGCGTTAAAGCGCCGCCCGCCCAAGTGCCTTCTGTCGTTGATACAGGCACTGCTGACCTGCTCGCGGTATACGGGTTAGCCCAAGCCAGCGACCCGGTTTTTGCCGCGGGCGCCTACCGCCGTGACGCCGGCCGCGAGCTCGTGCCCCAGGCGAGGGCAGCGCTGAGGCCCCAGTTAAGTGTCAGCGGCAACTACACCATGGGCTCGGATGACCTTTACGATGCGGCCGGGGCATCAATCGCCGTCAGCCAGTCACTTTTCAACCGCGCCAACCGACTGACCGTACAGCAAGCAGGTTACCGGACTCAGGTGACTGACCTGGAGTACGAGATCGCGGCGGAAAACCTGATCATCCGTACCGCTACAGCATACTTCTCAGTGCTCGCAACCCGGGACAACCTGGAGCTATCCGAGCGCAACCAGCGCGCGATCAAGCGTCAACTGGAACTTGCCCAAGAGCGGTTAGAGGTAGGTCTCGGTACCCGCACTGACCTGTTCGATGCCAAGGCCCGTTACGAAAACGCCGTAGCGGACGGTATCGAATCGGCCAAGTTACTGGATGATGCTCGTCACGCCCTGGTCACGCTAGTCGACACCGACCCCGGGGTATTGCGGCAACTCACCGATTCTACGGTACTCGCCCCGCCTCAGCCCGATGACGCGGAACAATGGGTTGAGCGCGCGGTTGCGGACAATCATGCGCTCAAGGCACAGGCGCTCGGCGTGCGCATCGCCAACCTCGACATCAACCGTCAACGGGCGCAACGTCAGCCTACCGTCGGTCTGAGCCTGTCCGGTGCGTACAACGACAGCGCCACGACCGACGCCACCAGCGCCACCGTGACCTTGGCTGTGAATGTGCCTTTTTACCAAGGTGGCCTCATCAACGCGCGGGTCCGGGAGGCGGCTCTTGAGCTCAACGCCTCAGAATTTGATTATGAGGCCGCGTTGCGCGATACCAAGCGCAACATGCGTCAGGCTTTTCTGGGCGCAAAAAGCCGTCTGCAGCGGATCAATGCGTTGGCGGCAGCGGTTCGGGCCAGCGAGAACGCGTTGTTAGCCAAGGAAGAGGGTTTTGCCGCGGGCCTGACCACTAACATCGCCGTACTCGACGCACAGCGGGATCTGTTCAGTGCTCAGCGTGACTATTTCAAGGAGCGCTATGACTACATCCTACAGGTGCTGGAGCTGGAGCGATTAGCGGGTGATCTGGACGAAACTGATATGGCTCGGGTCAACGCCTGGCTGACCGCTGGTTGAGGTCGGTATCGCTGCTGTCGGTGGGCTTTCAGCGCAGGGCGAAGATCACCCGGCCGTTACCGAACGGGGTCTGGAAAACCGCTTCTAGCCGTCCCGGTGGTGGTGGTGCCACGCTCGGGCCAAGTGAACCGAGCGCGAGCAGGTCACCGGCCTGCAAAGTGCGTCCGCGTGCATGCAACGCCGCCTTGAGCCGCAACACCACATCCAGCGGATGCTCTGCCTCGGCCAGCCCTGCCCCTGATGCCAGCAACGCTGCAGTGCTGTCGTACAACTGCGCAGCGAACGCGCCCGACCAGGCCCGCGCGCCCTCAACGAGCGGGATCGCCAGGGGTGCGCCCAATACCAAGTAGCGTGCGCCGCCGTTCACTGCTGCCGCTGCCGGCGCCACGTGCTGTTGGGCCAACACCAACGCCACGTCCCGAACCTCAACCGCAGGCAGCACCTCTGCGATCGTTGCTGCTGCTTGCGCCCGGTTGGTGGCCTGGTTGAGGTCCCCCGATCCCACTCGCACCAACAATTCAAGTTCCGTCGCTATCGCCACGCCAGCCGGCACCGTCAGTGTCGACCCAGTGGAGGTAAACATATTCTCGAGCAGCAGCGCTGTGACCAGGTCGGCACCCGCTGTTTGCGCCCGTTTATAACCTGCGACCGCACCGTAGTCTGGCCGCAAGTTCATCACCAGGTAATCCTGTACTTCAAGCGCCTCGGCCAGAGTAAGGTCGGGCAACGCTGGCAGCGGTCGCGGGTCGAAAAACGCGCCGATTACGAGCGCCAGTGTGCGCTGGCCGGACCCGGTATCGGCCCATATCGTTGTCATCGAAAGGGCCAGCGTGCTGCCGAAAAAAAAGCCAACAATGTATCGATATAAACGCATCAGTGGGTGCGGATTTTCCTTTATCTGACTGATCGACACCAACCGGTAGGCGTCCGGCTTCGGTACCGAGCCCACCCCCTTCAATTGCTGAGCCTAAATTCCGCCACCCACACATCTCGGCGGCAGCGTAGATATTTTCCGCACCAGTTGGCCGCTGATAATTTGCTCGCTGCGTTATACTCGCACCCGGGTTGCTGGAATCTTCGTGGTATCAATGTGGCACGTTATTACAGCATTACAGCGCGAAAACGTCATCACATGTCACGCTCCGGTTTCCAACCTGGGCGCCGACCCCTGCCCGCATTACCATTACTGAGGGCGGGTACCGTTTCGGCGTGTCCGCCAATACCATTCGTCGGCGGGCAAAAGGGTGAACTAACACCTTCCCAGCACCATGACTCAAATGGCTGAGCCCGCGTCTGGAAGCCCCGGCCACGCGAGGCACCCACGCGACCCGTTAGCTGGGAAGAATGGCAAGCGCATTCCAGTACTCAAGTCGATGAGGCGACGTTTTTTTTCGCCATTGCCAGCCGGCCGCGCTGCCTTAGTGGCGTTGGCCATGCTGCTCGGCGGTTGCGCCAACACCGCCACGGTTGGCTCGACCAGCCCCGACCCCTGGGAACCTTTCAACCGGGTGGTGTATGGTTTCAATGACACAGTAGACCGGGCCGCGCTGCGTCCGGTTGCCAGCGGCTACCGCAAAATCCTGCCGTTAGCTGCGCGCCGCACGGTGGGTAATTTCTTTAACAACCTGCGCTTGCCCACCACCATTATCAATGATCTTCTGCAGGGCAAATCCGACCAGGCCCGCAGGGATTTCGAGCGCCTGGTAATCAATACCACCTTGGGCTTGCTGGGCAGTTTTGATGTAGCGGCATCGCTCGGTTGGCCATTGCACAAGGAAGACTACGGGCAAACTCTGGCCGTCTGGGGAGTGCCGAGCGGCCCTTACCTCGTGCTGCCTTTTCTCGGACCGAGCACCGCCCGTGATGCGCTCGGCGAGTTACCCGGGGCCTACTACACCGACCCGCTAACTAGTCTGGAAAACCCAACTGCCACTTTTTTGCGCTACAGTCTGCGAGCCATCGACGCGCGGGCTAACTTGTTAGACCTAGACCCTATCCTGCAGCAACAACTCGACCCGTATCTTTTTATACGGGAAGCTTATCTGCAAAAACGCCGGGCTGAGATACTCGAGAGCGGGGCGCCGCTGGTCGACAGCGTCATAGATATCGAGAAGGAACTTTTCAACGACTGACTATAGCGGGGGTGCGTTGGCAACCTGGGCAATAGGCGACATACAGGGCTGCCGCATAGCGCTGGAGCGCTTGCTCGACCGGATTCGTTTTGACCCCTCCGCCGACCACCTATGGTTGGTGGGTGACCTGGTCAACCGCGGACCCGACTCGGCCGGCGTGCTGGACCTGGTGATATCCTTGGGTGAGCGCGTGCGCACTGTGCTCGGCAACCACGACCTGCACCTACTGGCGACGGCGGCCGGTATTCGGCCGCTAAAAAAACGCTCTGTCCTGGCTGCGCTGCTAGCCCATCCATCTCGCGAGAAATACTTAAATTTCCTTTTAAAACAGCCACTTATAGTTGATGATCCCGAGATAGATGTGGTCATGTGTCACGCCGGCATTTACCCTTTCTGGTCGGCGGCAGAGGCCGCGCGTTATGCCAGCGAGGTCGCAGGCATCCTTCGCGGCGGCGAGTCTACGGCCTTTCTTGCGCACATGTACGGCAACACCCCGGCGCGTTGGGATCCTGCCTTGGACGGCTGGCCGCGGCTGCGTTTCATCATTAACGCCTTCACACGGATGCGCTACTGCAGTCCTGCTGGTGAACTCGAATTCGATGCAAAGGGCCGGGCCGATCCGGCGCCAGCGGGCTTTCTGCCCTGGTTCGATATACCTAACCCCCGTCTGGGCCGGCGGCGCTTGATCTTTGGCCACTGGTCAGATATTGGATTGATATGCAGGCCGCCTTTTATAGGCCTCGATGGCGGCTGCGTCTGGGGCCGGCAACTTGCTGCTGTACACCTCGAGCCCGCCCGCGTTAACATCGTAACCGTCGACTGCGACTAGACCTGAGCGGAGAGATCACCCCATGTCCAACTCCTACAACATCGATATCCAGGTGGAAACCTCGTACGTGGAGGAGCACTCCGAGCCCGATGAGGACCGCTATGTGTTCGCCTACACAGTGACGCTGGTCAACCGGGGGTCGGTATCGGCGAAACTGGTCTCTCGCCACTGGACCATCACTGATGCGGAAGACCACATCGAGGAAGTAGAGGGAGAGGGTGTGGTCGGTGAGCAGCCGACCCTGAAACCGGGCGAGGGGTTCCGCTACACCTCGGGCGCGGTGATCGAAACACCAGTGGGCACCATGCACGGCAGTTACCAAATGGTGGCCGAGGACGGTCAGGCTTTCGAGGCGAACATCCCGCGTTTCGTCCTGTCAGCACCGCGGACATTACACTAACATATTGAAATCAAAGCCATTTTAAACATCAAGATTAGTTACCGCGAAAGCGTTGCGCTCAATAAAGTCACGGCGCGGCTCAACGTCGTCCCCCATCAACGTGGTGAAAATCTCGTCTGCGCTGACCGCATCTTCGATGTGTACTCGTGATAGGCGGCGGCGGCTAACATCCATGGTGGTCTCCCACAACTGCTCCGGGTTCATCTCACCCAGGCCTTTGTAGCGCTGAATATAAAGCCCTCGGCGGGCTTCTGACATCAACCATGCCAGCACGCCAGCAAAGTCTTTTTCCTGCTGCTCGCGCTGGCCACGGCGCACCCGCGGCGCAGCGCCCACCTCTTTGCGCAACCGCGCACCCAACAAGGTCAGTGATTCGTATTCACTGGATTCGAAGAACTCCGCACTGAGCCGGCTTTGTTGATACTGGCCATGGCGCTCACTCTCAACTACGATGGCTGCTTCCTGGCCATCATTGGCGGGGGCGTAATGCGCGCGATAGTTCGGCCCATCTCCGGCCACCTTGGTTACCAGGCAACTGACTAAGCTTGCGGCAAAAGAAGCGCCAGATTCAGCATCGGCAAGATTCGGCGCAGCAAAGCGGGGTAGGCTGGTGAGCGCCCACAGCACCGTGGTCTGGTAGCGCCGGCCGAGCCGGTTTACCGCCCCCTCCACTGTAAAATACTCTGTGCACAGCGCCCTTAGGTCGCCGCCCTGCAACACCCCTTTACCATCTTCGTCCTGGTTGTCGCCCGGCAGCACTGAAGCGCCCTCCAAGGCAACGTCGAGCAGAAGTTTGCGCAGTTCCTCATCGTCCTTGAGGTAATTCTCAGTTTTGCCAGCGGCCACCTTAAACAATGGTGGCTGCGCAATGTAAACGTGGCCGCGCTCAATCAGCGCTGGCATTTGCCGGTAGAAAAAAGTCAGTAGTAGGGTCCGGATATGTGAACCGTCAATGTCAGCGTCGGTCATAATGATGACCCGGTGATAACGCAATTTCCCAACGTCAAAGTCGTCGGCGCCAATGCCGGTACCCAGCGCGGTGATTAGGGTTGTCACTTCATCAGACGATAACATCTTGTCAAAACGAGCTTTTTCCACATTTAGAATCTTGCCCTTTAGCGGCAGGATCGCCTGGAAACGCCGATCTCGGGCCTGCTTAGCCGAACCTCCGGCAGAATCACCCTCGACCAGATAGATTTCGCATTGGGCCGGATCTGTTTCCTGGCAGTCCGCCAGTTTGCCTGGCAGTCCGCCAACCTCGAGTGCGTTCTTGCGCCGTGTCATCTCTCGGGCTTTGCGCGCCGCCTCGCGGGCACGGGCCGAATCGACAATCTTCTCAAGAATCGCCCGCGCCTCGGTAGGATGCTCCAACAAATAGGCGCCCAGATACTCGTTGACCAGCGACTCAACCGGGCCACGAACATCAGATGACACCAGTTTTTCCTTGGTCTGAGATGAGAACTTGGGGTCAGCGACCTTGACCGAAAGAACCGCTGTCAGGCCCTCACGGCAATCCTCGCCCCGCAATGCGACCTTAGCCCGCTTGGCCAGCGCCGATCCCTCCATGTAGCGCCCCAGCGTGCGGGTCATTGCCGCCCTAAGGCCTTCTGTGTGGGCGCCGCCGTCGCGCTGGGGAATGTTGTTGGTATAGCAAAATACTGTTTCCTGGTAAGAGTCGTTCCACTGCAGCGCCAACTCAATCGAGACGCCGTCGCGCTCAGCTTGCATATAAAAGGCTGTTGGGTGCAATCGGTTCTTTTTGCGGTTGAGATGCTCGACAAAGGCGGCAATGCCGCCTTTGTATTCGAACACATCCTCGGTTCCGGCGCGCTCGTCAACTAAGCGAACGCGCACCCCGGAATTAAGAAACGATAGTTCCCGCAAGCGCTTAGCCAAAATGTCATGGTGCAGCACAGTATCGGAAAAAACCTTGGAATCTGGCCGAAAATGGACTTCGGTGCCGCTATGGTCGCTGTCGTCAATGACGGTCAGTGGGGCTCGCGCCAGGCCGGCCTCGTATTCCTGCCGGTGCGCTTTGCCACCGCGGTGAATAGTCAACCGCAAGTACGAGGACAAGGCATTAACCACCGACACGCCCACCCCATGCAATCCGCCGGATACCTTGTAGGAGTTCTGATCGAACTTTCCACCTGCGTGCAGCTGGGTCATAATGACCTCGGCCGCTGAACGCCCCTCTTCTGGGATCATTCCGGTCGGAATACCACGGCCGTCGTCCAACACTGTGACTGCTTCATCAGCGTGAACGGTCACAGTAATTTCGCTGCAATAGCCTGCCAGCGCTTCGTCAACAGCATTATCTACCACCTCGAAAACCATGTGGTGCAGGCCAGTACCATCGTCGGTGTCGCCAATATACATGCCGGGCCTTTTACGCACGGCTTCAAGGCCTTTGAGGACTTTGATGCTGCTCTCGTCGTAGGCTGGTGTATGGGTCATAAAATATTCCTGGAAATTAGCCCTAAATTATACCATTTTGGGGCTTAAAATTGGCTAGAAATGGCCGTTTTTCGCGGTTTTATAGCCTTTGTTTCACGTGAAACAAAACCCCGCTTACTGAGGGGTGTTTCACGTGAAACACCCGAGTCAGAGACCTGCCCCGAACAGTTGCTGCGCCGTACACCTACAACCGCATAGGCATGATTAGGTAAAGGGTGTCGTCATCGTCCGGTTTGTGCAACATGCAACCGGTGTTGGCGTCTTGTAATTCAACCTCTACTTGATCGGTTGGTAGTGCCCGTAGGGCGTCCATGAGATAGGTGACATTGAAGCCGATCTCGATAGTATCGCCTTGGTAATCCACTGCGATCTCGTCGCTGGCTTCCTCCTGATCTGGATTGTGGGCAGTAACTTTAAGTAGGCCTTTTTCTAATTCGAGCCGAATGCCGCGATATTTTTCGTTAGTTAGAACCGCTGTACGGGCCAATACTTCGTGTAATTGATGGCGGTTGACTAGAATTTTTTGGTTTAGCACTTGGGCCATTACTGCTTTGTAGTCGGGGAATTTACCATCTATCAGTTTGCTTGTGAGCACCCCTCCTGGCCGGTTTAAACGTAGGTGGTTGGGGTTGAGTTCTATGGTGACATCATCGCTTCCTTCGGAAAGAAACCGCCCTAATTCCAGCACTGCTTTACGTGGCACAATAACCTGGCGCGGGTCACCGATATTACCTTCGACTGTCGCCCGGCTGCGGGCTAGGCGGTGGCCGTCGGTCGCAACCGCTGTTATGGTGTTCTCGTCGAGCTCCAGTAGCACACCGTTGAGAAAGTACCGTACATCTTGTTGCGCCATAGAAAAAGCAGTGCGGTTAAATAGGGCTCGTATGGTGGTTTGGGGTAGTTTGAGGCGCTCTTCCCAACTTTCGGTTTCGAGTCTCGGAAAATCCTGGGCTGGTAGCGCTTGAAGGATGAAGCGACTGTGGCTTGAGCGCAGCCGTGCTTTGTTAGCTTCACTGGTGAATTCAACTGTCGCGGTTTCGGGTAAGGCCCGACAAATGTCGAGCAGTTTGCGTGCTGTTACCGTGCACTGTCCGTTGTCGCCTTCGAGGGTTTCGGTTTCGATGCTGATTTCAACCTCGAGGTCGGTGCCGGTTAGGGTTAGGGTGCGATCCTCTAGGTGCAGCAGCACGTTGGCTAAGATGGGTAGTGTTTGGCGCCGCTCTACCACACCGACCACGGTGCTTAGCGGGCCTAGAAGTTGTTCTCGCTCAATTTGGAATTTCATAAATAATATTTTAGATGTTTATTTTAATTAGTCTTGTGTATAACAACTAATTGGTTATTTCTAATTTAAAAACAAATACTTATAAGTTATTTTCTTGTGAGTAACCATGTTAATAATTTATACACAAAAACCTGAAAATCGACTCACAACACAATAGTGATAAAACCCCACACAATTATCCACAAGCTACGCACCTAAAATGCGCTGTAGGTTATGGTAATCCTCGCATATTTTAGTATCACTTTGCAGTAGTTCACCCACCTTACGCTGAGCATGCAACACAGTGGTGTGGTCGCGTCCACCAAAAGCGTCACCAATCTCCGGTAGGCTCATAGTGGTGAGTTCTTTGGCTAATGCCATAGCCATTTGCCGAGGTCGAGTGATTTGCCGGTTACGACGCTTGGAGTGTAGGTCTGACACCCGCATTTTGAAATACTCCGCCACCGTTTTCTGGATATTTTGGATGGTAACCTGACGCTCCTGAAAAACCAGTAAGTCCCGTAGTGCCTCACGGGTGAGGTTAAGGTCCACTGGCCGGCCAGTGAAGTTGGCGCTGGCTACAATACGGTGTAGTGCGCCTTCCAACTCACGTACATTGGAACGAATCTGGCGGGCAACAAAAAATGCCACTTCTTCAGGCAGGCGCAACCCTTTCCGATTAGCCTTATCCTGCAATATAGCAACCCGGGTTTCGAGTTCAGGCGGGTCTATGGGTACCGTGAGACCGCTGCCAAAACGGGAAATCAGACGCTCCTGAACCCCCGTGATCTCTTTAGGAAAACGGTCGCTGGTGATGATGATCTGACGGTGTCCATCAAGTAACGTATTGAAAGTATGGAAAAATTCTTCTTGTGAGTGCTCTTTGCCAGAGAAAAATTGAATATCGTCAATCAACAACGCATCGAGCGAGCGGTAGTAACGTTTGAACTCATTAATGGCGTTGTGTTGAAGTGCTTTAACCATATCGGCGACAAAGCGTTCCGAATGCACGTAAGCCACCTTAGCTTGTGGATTATTTACAAGAACCAAATTGCCAGCTGCTTGCATTAAGTGGGTCTTACCCAACCCAACTCCCCCATAAAGGAACAAAGGGTTGTACGCTAAAGCGGGGTTTTCACCTACTTGCCTGGCGGCAGCGCGCGCGAGCTGGTTGGATTTCCCTTCGATATGGGCATCAAAGGTAAAAGCGGGGTTCAGTCGACCCTCAAAACGTGGTGTATTACCACCTGGGCCGGTGACAGTGTTATGGGCGGGCCCGGTGGTTGTACCGGCATGTTGGCTGCCAACAGCAACAGCGACCCTGATTGGGTCTTGGCTAAAGCCGCCGGCCAGCCGCGAGATCTCTGACAGGAATTTGCCATGGACAAAATCCTTAACAAAACGGTTTGGTGCGAGTAGTGTTAGGGTGCCGCTTTTTTCCACAGCGTGAAGCGGCCGGATCCAGGTATTGAATTCCTGGGGTGATAAATCGTCTTCCAGACGACTAAGGCAAAGTGTCCAAAGCGGTGCCGACACTGGTATCCGTTCTCCTCCAATAGGTGCCCCCGCTTATCAATGCACACCAGTCGGTAGTGCGGGAGCGCCCCCTAGCACTGCCGGGCGCAGCAGTGCTTAAGGAAGTAGTCTAACCCGGCTGACAATAGTTATCCACAGGAGTTTTACAAAAAATTTTTATCCACAGATTCCTAAAAACCCCTTAAAAACATTGACAATTGGTAGTGGCAAGCGGTAAATTCCAGCGCCTTTTGATATCCGTTGCGGTGACAGGCGCAACCCACGATGAAAAGAACTTTTCAGCCAAGCGAAGTCAAACGTAAACGCCGTCACGGCTTCCGGGCGAGAATGAAAACTCGTGGTGGCCGGGCTGTAATCAACGCACGCCGGGCCAAAGGCCGGGCCCAGTTGAGCGCCTGACCGGCACCTGCGTTACCCCGCAGGCGACAGTGTCAGGGTATCGATTCAGTCGGCAGCACCGGCTGTTGCAGCCGCAAGCATTTCGCACAGTGCTCTCCCAGCGGTGCCGCAGCAGCGACGCCCTGTTCACCATTTACGCGCGGTACAATGGACTTGAGCACGCGCGTTTGGGCATCACTGTTTCGCGCAAGGTGTCGTCACATGCAGTACAGCGCAATCGGTTGAAGCGTTTGGTGAGGGAATCTTTCCGCTACCATGAGCAAACGGTGGCGGGTCTTGATATTGTGGCCATCGCACAGCCTGGGGCAGCAACGAGCACGAACCCGCATGTTGACCAAAGCTTAAATCAGCACTGGACCCGCGTGGACCGCCAATGCAGAAAGCCGTAACCATCCTGCTGAAGGGTTATCAATATTTTGTCAGTCCGCTGTTTGGGATGTCCTGTCGTTTTTACCCTTCCTGTTCAGCCTACGCGATTGAAGCGGTTGAAACCCACGGCATACTGCGTGGCTTGTGCCTGGCAGCCCGGCGCATTTTGTGTTGCCATCCGTGGCACCGAGGCGGTGTAGACCCGGTACCCGGGAAAAACACCGACAACCACTGCGAGCACGCCTAGATGGATTTTCAAAGAATGATTATGTTCGGTGCGCTGGCATTGGTGCTCGTGATGCTCTGGCAGGCCTGGCTGGAACACGAAGGAAAGCGCAGCGCGGCGGCCCCAACCATAACCGCTACGACAAGTACCATTACCACCACTGACCGCTCAGCCACCAGCACCACTGATGATGTGCCGGTGGCGCCGACAGCACCACAGGCGGCACCGACGAGCAGTCAAGCCAGCAGCGCGGTACCGACGGCTGAAATGCTGCCTACGGCCGGCCGCATCGTGGTTGAGACCGATTTAGTGCGGGCCGAGATCGATACCTATGGCGGCGATCTACGACAGCTTGAATTGCTCACCTATCCGGTAGCAGTGGATCAGCCGGATGAATCTTTCCGGCTGTTGAATGACAAGGGTGCGGACCTTTTTCTCATCCAGGGCGGGTTGCTTGGGGCAGAACGCGAAATGCCCAACCACCACACCCCCTTCAGCACCGAGAGTCATAATGTCCGCCTGGCATTAGGTGAGGACAGCGTCTCTGTCGTGCTGCGCTGGAGTTCAGCCGATGGCGTCAACTACCGCAAGGTCTATACCTTCTACCGCAACAGCTATTACGTAGACGTTTCTTTTGAGGTCGACAACCAATCCAGTAGTGACTGGACTGGTTACCAGTACCAGCAGATCTTGCGCACCCAGGTGGTCAAAGATACTGGAGGCCTTGGCTTCTTTGGTCGCTTGCCCAGTTACACAGGCAGCGCTATTTTCACGCCGGAAGACAAATACCAAAAAATCGACTTTGAGGAAATGTATGATGCCAACCTCGCGCGCCAAACACCCTCGGGCTGGGTAGCGATGTTGCAACATTACTTCGTTGGCGCGCTACTGCCACGCGACAGCGCAAGTTACGAGTTCTACTCCAGCGTCACCAGTCGCGACAGCGCCCCCCGCTACCACATAGGCTTCAAGACCACCCAGCCGACTAGTATTGCCAGCGGCGCAAGCGGCGCCTTGCGTACGCAGTTGTATGTGGGTCCTAAGGAAACCCAGCGCATGATTGAGGTCGACCAGAAACTGGAACTGACCGTGGACTACGGTTGGTTGACGCCGGTGTCCTCACCGCTGTTCTGGATCATGACCTATATCCAACGGGTTGTGAAAAACTGGGGCGTTTCGATCATTCTGCTGACCTTACTAGTGAAACTGGTGTTTTTTCCGCTGTCGGCTGCGAGCTACAAGTCCATGGCCCGCATGAAGAAGATGCAACCACGCATGAAGACGCTGAAAGAGCGCTTCGGTGACGACAAACAAAAGTTCCAGCAAGCGATGATGGAGATTTACAAAAAGGAAAAAATCAACCCGCTTGGTGGCTGTCTGCCAATCGTCATCCAGATACCGGTATTCATTGCGCTGTACTGGGTGCTGCTTGAGAGCGTAGAACTGCGCCAGGCGCCCTTTGCGTTGTGGATCAACGACCTGTCACTGCCCGACCCCTTTTATGTGCTACCGATCCTGATGGGGGCGTCCATGTTTGGCCAGCAGTTGCTGAATCCGACGCCGATAGACCCCATGCAACAAAAGGTTATGATGGCGCTGCCGGTAGTTTTCACCGTTTTTTTCCTTTGGTTTCCTTCTGGTCTGGTACTTTACTGGCTGGTCAACAATGTACTCTCGATTGCCCAGCAGTGGCTGATCACCCGCAAGATTCAGGCGGCTGACAACTAAGGCCTGATCGCCCGGCGGCCCACGGCGGCGCTTCCGTGATCGAAACGCAAGACACTATCGTTGCCGTAGCGACACCCCCAGGGGCCGGCGGCATCGGTGTGGTGCGTGTCTCGGGGCCTCTTGCCCAGCAGATTTCTGAGGCGGTGCTGGGTGATTTGCCCGCCCCCCGGCAAGCAACCGCGGCCCGGTTTCTGGGCCCAGATGGGGACGCGATCGACATAGGCATCGCCCTTTTTTTTCCATCGCCCGCTTCTTACACCGGCGAGAACGTGCTCGAACTGCAGGGCCATGGCGGGATGGTCGTGCTGGATCAGCTGCTAGCGAGGGTAACGGCTTTAGGCGCGCGGCTCGCCAGGCCCGGTGAGTTTACCGAGCGGGCTTTTTTGAATGGCAAACTGGACCTGGCCCAAGCCGAGGCGGTTGCCGACCTTATCGACAGCCAGACACAGGCCGCCGCACGCTCGGCTCTGCGCTCATTAACCGGAGATTTTTCGGAACAAATCGGTGTATTATCAGAACAAATCGGAGAATTTAGGGTATATATCGAAGCAAATATCGACTTTTCGGATGAGCCGATTGAGCCGTTGCCGCAAGACCAGGCGACAAAACGGTTAATTTTGGCCCGCGAGGCTCTAAAGAGCCTTCTTGAGAGGGCTCGGCCAGGGGCGTTGCTCGGACGCGGCGCCAGTGTGGTGGTCGCTGGTGCCCCCAACGCCGGCAAGTCGAGCCTGCTGAATGCGCTGGCGCGAACAGAGCGCGCAATCGTAAGCGAAATCCCGGGCACCACCCGCGATCTAATCGAGATAACGATCGATCTCGACGGCCTCGCTGTGCATCTAACCGACACCGCCGGCTTGCGCGAGAGCACAGATGCGATCGAGAGCGAGGGTGTGCGCAGAGCAAACGCCGCCATGGACGGCGCTGACCTGGTGCTGCATGTGATCGACGATGCCAGCGCAACTACCGGCCAGAGCGCTACCAATGGTTGGCTGAACAAAGACGCGGCGCAGATTACGCTCTATAACAAGTGTGATCTCAGCGGCCGTCCTGCTGGGCCTGTTTCCGGCCAGATGTCTTCCAGGGACGAGCCGGAGGCAGTCGCTCTTTCAGCAAAAACAGGCGAGGGCTTGGAAGTGCTGGAGAAAGCGATCACGGCAGCGCTGGGTTACACTGGCTCAGGCGAAGGAGCCATTATGGCCCGGCGCCGGCATCTCGTTGCGCTGGAGCGCGCGCGCGAACACCTGACGGCAGCCGAAGCGCACATCGGCGACGCCCCAGAACTTCTGGCCGAAGAATTGCGCTTGGCGCAACAGGCCTTGGGCGAGATCACCGGGGCGGTCACGACAGAAGACCTGCTAGGGCAGATTTTTGCGAGTTTTTGTATAGGAAAATGAATCGGCGGCTGGGTAGTTTCAGGTCCAAGAGCGTTAATGCGTTGTCGGACAAGACCGGACTGGGTTTAGTGGCAATCACTGAGTCCAACTATCTGGAACGATGCTAAGAGAGCGCCTCATGAAACGAGCGGGCCGCACCAGTGTGGACACGCTCCAGTTGGCGTGTAAGATGGGATAATTCAGCGGCAAACGCGCCTGGTGATAGAGCCGGCGCCGCGCCCGAACGCATCCTGGAGGATGGAAAACGATGGTGGCCAAGAAAGAGAGCGGTAAAACCACAGCGAGTTATACCCAACGCTTTGTGACCCAAATCATGGCGCTGGCTGCAATCACGATCGTGATCGTGCTGTGGCAGCACAATTTCCTGATTGAGGTGTACGTTCGTAATCAACTGACCTACGTAGGGTGGTTCATCAACGGCGGTATTTTGGTGCTGTTCTTGGCCGGCCTGTACCGCTTGGTGCAGGAGTTCCAGCGGCTGACTGGCGAAGAGCAGGCTATCGATGGGTTGCTGGCCAACATGAAAAGCGGTCATGAACCAACGGCCGGCATCAAACCGGACGCCATTATCTCCCGCCGCTATCACACGCTGCGCGAACTGCACCGACAACACTCGGTGATCAATCACAGCGCACTTGCGGCAACGCTAGTAGCGATCGAGACCAGCAAAATCAGTTTCCCTAAGTTCGTGCACAATGTGCTGATCCTAACCGGCGTTTTTGGCACCGTCTTAGCATTGTCCATCGCTCTGCTCGGCGCCTCCGACATGATCGTGACGACAACGGAAATCGGGGGCTTGGGGATGATTATCCATGGTATGTCGACGGCCTTGTCAACCACCATGACGGCGATTTTTGCCTACCTTTTCTTCGGCTACTTCTATCTGCGGCTAATGGATGCCCAGACCCACGTTATCGGCCGAGTGGAGGAGGTAACCAGCACGGTGCTGTTGCCGCAATTCCAGTTTGAACCCGAGAGAGCGGCCGAGCAACTCACCCATATTGTCCACTCCGCGGCGGCACTGGTAGAGCGGCTGGACGAATCCCAGGCCCAGTATGCCGAGGTTGCCCAAGAGCTGCGGTTATTGCTCTCGAGTTACCGTGACGAGATGCAGCGCAACAGCGAAGGCCTGATAGAGATGACCCACGTGCTGCGCGAGGGCTTCCGCCTGAACGACCCGGGCAGTGATGTGCCACCACGATGATCCGCCCAGAAGGATTTGTTGACCTGAGGGTATCACCCATGGCGCCCACTGGCGCCAACGAGGACAGCGTATGGCCCTCGTTCACCGACATCATGACTGTAGTTGTGCTGATTTTTCTGATCGCATTGGTTGTGATCCTTGTGCGCAACACCGAGCTCGTTCAACAGTTGCGCGAGACGGTAGGCGAGAAACAGCAGATGACAACGCAGCGCGGCGAACTGGAGATGCGGATCGCCTCGTTGGGTGATGAGATTGTCGGCTTGCAGAATGTGCTTAAGGAGACAGAAGCGCAGCGCGCGCAGGCGCAGGCGAGCGCACAGGAAAGACAGCAGCGCATCAACACCTTGCTTGATGACGTGACTGCACTGGAACAAGTCCAAACACGCTTGGCCACTGAAAAAGCCACCCTGCTTGCGACCCGTGAGACCCTGGAGGGCACTGTCGCAGGACTCGAGCAGGACAAAGCCACCCTGCTTGCTACTCGGGCCACGCTCGAGGATGAGGTTACAGCCCTGCTCACCATCCGCGAGCGGCTCGAGAGCGACAAAGCCACCCTGCTTGCGACCCGTGAGACCCTGGAGGGCACTGTCGCAGGACTCGAGCAGGACAAAAGCGCCCTGCTCGCCGACAAGGCAAGCCTCGGCGAACAACTGGCTACCGTCACCGGCGAGCGCCAGCAGCTAAGTGCCGACAAAGCCACCCTGCTTGAAACCCGCGAGACCCTAGAAGGAGAAGCCGAACAACTGGCCACAACCCAGGCACAGCAACAACAACAACTGCTTGAACTCGAGTCTGTGCGGGTTGGGCTAAGCGATGACTTGAGTCGCCTGCAGGGGACGCTGGCAGCATTGCAACTGGAGAAAACGGCTCTCGTCACGCGCAGTCAAAGCCAGGCCGAGACCCTGGCATCGCTCAGCCAAAGTGAGCAAGCGGCGGCACAGGAGCGCGACGCCCTGGCATTGCAAGTCACCTCAATGGGGGTCGCGAGTAAAGCGCTGAGGACAGAACTCGTCGCCTTGCGTAACGAAATGGAGAGCCTCATCCGCTTTTCAGTCCACTCAGAGCGGGCGCTGGAGGAAAGCAAGGCCCTGGGAGAAGAACTCTCGGAGCAGCTGGTGGCCACTGCGCTCGATTACAAGTTGACCAAAGAAGAGCTCACTTTTTTACGTACCGAGTATGCCGAAAAGGTTGCCGCCTTCCAGAAGGAAAGAAAATTGCTGGTTACCGAGCACCGGCAGGAGCTCGATATTCTGCGTGAAAAACAGACCGACCTTGAGGCCCGCTACAATCGCCTGATCAGGCCGGCCCGCAGCACTGTCGGTCGGCACGTGGTCGAAGTAAAGTTCTGGAAGGAACTGGGGGAGTATCGCTACTCGCTGCGCGAGCCCGGCGAGTTTTCGGCACGAAATGTCGATGCAGACGAACTGCACAGCATCCTGGGTGAGCGTAAGGCCCAGCACGGCGATAAGCTCTACACCAGGATCAGGTTTCCCAACGGCAGCGAGATCTCCCACAACGAGGCTTGGCGATTCACCAACGATATTCACAACCGCTACGATTACTACTATCAGGACTGACTGACTGACTGGTTTCCCGTCATGCAGCACCCGGAGAGTTTTGATGTGATTGTGATCGGCGGCGGCCACGCGGGTACCGAGGCCGCGCTGGCGGCAGCCCGCATTGGAGTAAGAACGTTGCTGGTTACGCACAGCATCGGGACAGTGGGGCAGATGTCTTGCAACCCCGCTATCGGCGGAATCGGCAAGGGCCACATCGTGCGCGAGATCGATGCTCTTGGCGGGGCCATGGCACGGGCCATAGACCAAGCCGGCATCCAGTTCCGCCGGCTCAACGCACGCAAAGGCCCGGCGGTTCGTGCGACCCGGGGGCAGGCCGACCGGGCGCTGTACCGCCAGGCGATTCGCGCCCGAGTTGAGCGGCAGGACTGTTTGAGTTTGCTGCAACAGGCGGTAGATGATCTGGTGATACATGATGATGTAGTCCGCGGCATTGTCACCCGTGGCGGTGTGACCGTGAATGCTCCCTGTGTGGTATTGACTACCGGCACCTTTCTCGACGGGCGTATCCACATAGGCTTGACCAGCCAGCCCGGTGGCCGCGCTGGTGACCCCCCGGCTATGGCATTGGCCAAAAGGCTGCGCGATTTGTGCCCGCGCACAGGGCGCTTAAAAACCGGCACCCCGCCACGGCTAGATGGGCGTACCATCGATTTTGCCCGACTTAAAGTTCAGCCCGGCGATGAGCCGGTGCCGGTCTTCTCTTTCCTTGGCAGTGCCGCCGACCACCCCCACCAGGTTTGCTGCCACATCACGGCGACTACCGCACATACCCACGACATCATCCGCAAGAGTTTGTCAGCCTCACCGCTGTACAGCGGTGCAATCCAGGGGATTGGTCCGCGCTACTGCCCATCGGTGGAAGACAAGGTAGTGCGTTTTACCGACCGACCATCCCACCAGGTATTCGTCGAGCCCGAAGGTCTCACGACTCACGAGGTTTATCCCAACGGTATCTCCACCAGCCTACCCGTGGACGCACAGTGGGATATGGTGCACAGCATTCCCGGTTTCGAGCAAGCCGCCATCACACAACCTGGCTACGCCATTGAGTACGATTATTTCGATCCCCGTGATCTCAAACTGTCACTCGAAACCAACGCTATTGATGGACTCTTTTTTGCCGGCCAGATCAACGGCACCACCGGCTACGAGGAGGCTGCAGGCCAGGGGTTGATAGCGGGCCTAAACGCAGCGCGCCAAAGCCAGGGTGCGGCCCCTTGGTGGCCGCGACGCGACGAAGCCTACATCGGAGTGATGATCGATGATTTGGTTACCCGCGGCGTCACCGAGCCCTATCGCATGTTTACCTCACGGGCCGAGTACCGATTACAGTTGCGTGAGGATAACGCCGATCTGCGGCTGACGGAGCAGGGCAGGGTACTTGGGTTGGTTGGCGACGCGCGCTGGCAACGCTTTACCGACAAACGTGATCTACTGGCACGCGAGAGTGAGCGCTTAAAAAGCACCTGGATCCGCCCACAAACCCTCGCGCCCGGTGTAGCCGAGCGCGTGCTGGGCCAGCCCCTTAACCGGGACCAGTGCCTGTTCGACCTGTTATGCCGGCCGGAGGTGGACTACCAGTCGCTGCTGGACCTCGCCGGTGCCAGTGTGGGCATCGATGATCCGGAAGTGGTCGAGCAACTTGAAATCGGGGCGCGCTACGCCGGTTACATTGAGCGACAACGCAAAGAGATCAGCCGTCACCGCCGCCACGAGGAGACCGTAATTCCCGCCGATATCGACTATGCGGCGGTGCGCGGACTTTCCAACGAAGTGTGCCAGATTCTCAACCGGAGCAGGCCACTGACGCTTGGCCAAGCTGGCCGTTTGTCCGGCGTAACACCGGCAGCGATTTCTTTGTTACTGGTGCATCTTAAAAGGCGCCAACTGCGCTCCGTCGCCTGAGCACTCTCAGTGTCGCTGACCTCGGACCTGGCCGCGAATCTCGCCGCGAGAGCGACACAAATGGACCTGCTGTTGGATGCACAAGCACTTACGCGCTGCGAGAACTATGTGGCATTGCTATGCAAGTGGAACCGTATACATAACCTGACTGCAGTGGCTTCCTCCCAGGAGATATTAACCCGCCACCTGCTCGACAGCCTGTCGGCGGCGACCTTTATTCGTCCGGGGCGTTGCCTGGATGTGGGTTCTGGGGCAGGATTGCCTGGCATGGTACTTGCCATGTGTCACCCAGCCAATCACTGGACACTACTGGAAGCACGGGCAAAAAAAGCCAGTTTTCTACGCGAAGCGACCGCGCGCCTTGCTCTTGATAACATCGAAGTGGCACAAGTGCGAACTGAGGATTACCGGCCCACCGCGAATTTTGATACGCTTATTGCCCGCGCAGTGGCGCCGCTTGGCGGGTTGCTCAGGATGACAAGTCACCTTATGCACGACGGGCTACGCATCATCGCCATGAAAGGCGCGCGGCCAACGGACGAATTGCGAGATTTGCCGGTGCGCTGGCAGGATGCGGCCCAAGTGGTGCCAGTAGTGGTGCCCGGCCTTAATGCACAACGGCACCTAGTGATTCTGGAGGGCGTTGCTGCGTAAACCCCGGCGTTCCGGAATTCATGACCAAAATCATCGCGATCACAAATCAGAAAGGTGGGGTCGGCAAGACCACCAGCGCTATCAATCTGGGGGCTGCGCTGGTGCGCGAACGCCGCCGGGTGCTGTTGGTGGATCTTGACCCGCAGGCCAATGCCACGGTGGGTTGCGGGGTCGATCGCAGTTCGCTTCAAACCAGCGTTTATCAGGTATTGCTGCGGCAGGCTACAGCTGACCAAGCCATCGTCCGGACCGACTCGGGGTTAGACCTGTTGCCGGCAGAGCCCGCGCTCGCTGGTGCCCAAGCGGAACTCGGCGGTGCTCACGGTAACGACAACGCGCGCCTGCGGGAAACGCTGGCACCAGTGGTCGCCTATGATTACATCCTGATTGATTGCCCGCCCGCCCTCAATGTGTTGACTATCAATGCGCTGGTCGCCGCCCGCTCGGTACTGATCCCGGTGCAGTGTGAATACTATGCACTGGAAGGTTTGAGCGGGTTGCTTGAAACCATTGGCCGGGTGCGCCAGCACGCCAACGCCGGGCTAATGATAGAAGGCCTGGTGCGAACCATGTACGATGGCCGCAACATGCTAACCAACGAGGTATCCGAGCAATTGAGCACGCATTTCGGAGATAAACTATTTAGCACGGTCATTCCGCGTAACGTACGCTTAGCTGAGGCACCGAGTTACGGCAAGCCGGTGCTCGACTACGATGAGAACTGCCAAGGCAGCCAGTCCTATATCGCACTCGCGCGCGAGATGCTCGCGCACGAAGACCGGCCGGCGATGTCGGCGACTAGCGCGGTACTAAACAGCCCATGGTCGGCCGAGCAGCAGCAGTGATTTACTTCGAGGGTGGCAGATGAATAAAAAAGCCCGACTTGGCAAGGGACTGGACGCCCTGCTTGGCAACATAGAGCAGGGGGTGGCTGCGGTAGATGGTGAATTGCGCCAATTGCCGGTCGCTGCCATTCGCAAGGGGCGCTACCAGCCGCGCACCCGCATGGATGAGGAGTCGCTGCGCGAGCTTGCAGCCTCGATCGCGGCACAAGGTATCGTACAACCGCTGCTGGTGCGCGAGACAGCGGCGGGCGCCTATGAGCTGATTGCTGGGGAGAGACGTTGGCGGGCGGCACAACTGGCGGGCCTTAAAGATGTGCCAGTGATGGTCCGGCAGGTGGACGACGAGGCTGCGCTCGCGGTGGGCCTGATCGAAAACATCCAGCGCGAAAACCTCAATCCCATAGAGGAAGCAGGTGGCCTGCGGCGACTGCTGGATGAATTCGGCCTTACCCACCAGCAGGTCGCTGATACCATCGGCCGTTCCCGCACCGCTGTCTCTAACTTGCTACGTCTGCTAAACCTAGACCCGGGAGTGCGAGAGCATCTTGAGGCCCGGCGCCTTGAGGCGGGCCATGCCCGTGCTATCTTGGCGCTGCCCCGTGAGCAGCAAGGGGCAGCCGCTGACCTGGTTATGCGCCGGCGTTTATCGGTGCGCCAAGCTGAGCAACTGGTGCGGCGCCTGTTAGCGCAGGCCGGCGCGAAAAAGAAAGACAAGAAAAAAACTGTCCTCGATCCTGATATCCGTCGCTTGGAAGAAGAATTGTCCGAGCACTTCGCCGCCCCGGTCCGGGTCGAGTCGCGCGATGGCAAGCGCGGCCATGTAAAGATTGAATATGGCTCGCTAGACGAACTCGACGGCATTCTGGCCCGTATCCGCCGCTGACCCGTAGGGAGCCATCCCCGGGAGGCGACGATGCCAACACGCCTTCTCAGGCTCACACTGATCGAATTGATGATCGTAGCAGTGATCACAGGAATCCTGGCAGCAATTGCGCTGCTGGTATACCAGCAACATATCCTACGGGCCCAGGTGAGTGAGGTCTTGAACCTGAAGGCTCCAGTAAATATGGTCGTTGCGCTGGGATGGGCGGAGAAAAAAGATCTCTTTAGCGCTTGGCAATACCGATAACCCGGCCAGCCTGCTGGGGCCGTGGCAGGTCCCGGTGTGCCGCGAGCAACTGGGCCAGTGTGTTCTGGATGGTCTCAGGAAAGGGCGAGGACCTGCGGCTGGCCAGGCTCACGTGCAGCATGATCTGCTCGGAGGTAGCGGCGAGAAAATCCTCTTCGGCATGGTACATGCGCAAAAAATAGTGCATCCGCTTGGCGTCGAAATCGAGCAGCTGCCAGGCTAGACGAATGGGGTCACCCAAGTGCAATTCCTGCAGGTAGTTGATGTGCATCTCCAGGGTGAAAGTTGACGACGCTTCGCGCTCGATGTACGCCGGGGTAAGCCCGACATGACCCATCAGTTCATCGACGCCGCGGTCGAAAGCGAGCACATAGTAGGCCACATTCATGTGACCGTTGTAATCGATCCACTCAGCCAGGACCCGCTGGCGGCTGAGTTCGAGTGGCGCACTGGCGGCTGGTGCTGTCACCTGGCGCTGCCCTGGCGTAACTGCAGGAGCGCCCGGTCGATACCGCGGTTGACGTAGGCCGCGTAATAGTCGGGGATGGTCGCACCCACCAGCGGCTCAGCCAGCGCCCGACCATGATCATCGACGAATTCCAGTGTGGGCACGAGGCGAATATTGCGCTGCCGGGCAAAGTGGTCGTGGGTCGTGGGTCGGTTGTCAAAACCCACCAGTGTAGCGCCACTGTCGGTCCGGATTTCACGGAACAACGCTCGCTCGCGGTAGGCGTCGCCCACGGCCATGAAGCCAAGGAACTCGGCCTTGACCGCCTCACAACGCAAGCAGTAATCGGCGCTGTAGAACAGCACGATCGGCACCTGCCGGCCGGCGGCAATATTGCCGGCGGCGGCGAGGTCTGTCGCTGGGGGCACTTCGGCGCTTTCAGCACTAGCGGCCGATAGCAGCGCCAGCAGCATGATTCTCCTGAAAAAAAAAGCAGACCTCATGTGGAAATTATACCGGCGCTCGCATCCCCAGCAGCCATCACAACTCGGTTTCGTTCAGGCACCAGCGGCTCAGTCGCCTGCCAGCAGGTGATGGATGCCCGGGTAGTCCTCACGGCAGATACAGTACTTGGTGACGGCACTGCCCCAGGATTCCCCCATCTCAAGGCGCGGTCGCAGACGGGCTAAATTGAGTACGGTACTGCTGCCCACTACGTCCACCCCACGCTCGAACAGCGGGTCGGGCAGACACGCCGCGGTGGGGCCAATCAGTGCGACCCGCGCGTTTTTGTCACAACAGGCCAGCACACCATCCAGGGTGTCGTTCATCAGGGTGGAGCCGGTGACCAGCACCCGGTCGCACCCAGCAAGGTGAGCCGGGTCCAGCGTGACTGTGAAATTTCCCTGCTCAGCAAGGAACTGCGTGTCTTTTTCGATAACCGTCAGCGCGGTGCCACGCTGTTGCAGCAGGTCGACCAGCGGTGGGAAAAATCCCACCATACCTACATGACGACCTCGGTCCAAGTCGAGTTGGCCTAACGGGTCGGTGGTATGGTCCAGCCGATAGCCTCCGGCCTGCAGCAGGTGCTGGCCTAGTGCATTGAGCGCACCCAGCCCCAAGGCCTTGGTCAGCGGATCACTGTCCCGAAAGCCTGCAGCGACCTCCAGCACTGGTTTTGCCACAACTTGTGCCGGATCACAGGCCAGTAGTCGTTCAAGGGTATTATCGAAGCGGGTGTAGAAGAAACCGCAACTGCCATCGGCCAGCGCTATCATGCCAAACTTCTTGTGCCGCCCGGTGGTTTCGATGGGCGGGGGTACGTGCAGATGCGCGATTGGAGGCAGTTGCTGGTAGCGGCTGGCCGCACTCACCAACTCGACCAAGGTGGAGGCAAGGTTCATGGAAAAAACTGCTGAAGGAGCGGTGACGTACCCGCCACTAGCGCTAGGGTAACAGAATGCGGCAAGTTTATAGGAAGTTCCGCCACCCCGCTGCGACGGATATCGGTAACCTCAAGCCGGGCGTCTCCCGTGACCGCATTTTCGAATCGTGGCTGGTCACCCGATTGGCCGGCGACCAGGCGATTTACCGCACGCGTAATCAAAGTCTGTACTTCTGTGATCCGGCATCAGGGCAGACTAGCCACCTGCTTGAACAAGTCTTTCGCGGCATGGATGCCGCGCGCGTTTTTGAGCGGGTGCGCATCGATGATCTGGGCTACTTCTTGGTTGGCCTCAAGGTAAGCGTGACCCCCGACGAGATACCGGTGGTGGTCGCGGCGCTGCGCCTAGGTGGGGTCGAGGTGGAAAGTCTGGACCTGTGATGGTGGCGCCCGCCGTTTAAGCCGAGTCGGTGAAGCCGAGTTGGCGCCAGGCTTCGTAGACCGCGACCGCGACGGTGTTGGACAAGTTCAGGCTGCGATTGCCGGGCACCATTGGCAGGCCGACCCGATGTGCTGGTAGTGCCAGCGTGCAGATATCCGGCGGCAAGCCCCGGGTCTCAGGGCCGAACAACAGCGCATCGCCGGCAGCAAAGCGGCAGTCGCTGTGACGCCGGCTGTGCTGGGTGGAATAGGCAAAGAGCCGCCGCGGCGCCACCGTATGCAGAAATGCCTCCATGTTGGCGTGTCGATGTACCCTGGCAAGGTCATTGTAGTCCAGGCCGGCACGGCGCAATCGGCCATCATCCATTGAAAACCCCAGCGGTTCGATCAAGTGCAACTCGCAACCGGTATTGGCACAAAGGCGGATAATGTTGCCGGTGTTGGGCGGAATCTCAGGCTGGTACAGCACCACGCGGAACATGCTGGCAAAAGATGCTCAAAATGAGGGTTTGAATACTGCCAGCAGCACTGCAACTACCAGGACCAAGGTGGGGAGCTCATTGAACCAGCGATAGAAAACGTGGCTGTGGCGGTTTTTGTTGTCGCGAAACTCAGCCACCAGGCGCCCGCACCAGAGGTGATAACCAATCAATATGGCAACCAGTACGAGTTTCGCGATCAGCCAGTTGCTGCCGGCACCGGCACCGAAACCCAGCCATAGCCACAGGCCGAAAATGACAGTCAGGATACCGCCCGGAGTCGTGATGCCGAAGTAGAGTTTTCGCTCCATCACCTTGAACTGTGCGGCAGTTGCCGCATCATCAGTCATGGCATGGTAGACGAACAGGCGCGGCAGGTAGAACAGCCCCGCAAACCAGGTAACCATGAAGATGATGTGAAATGCCTTGACCCAGAGCATGCGCTTTATTCGTCAGGTAACGCCTCAAGTATCGGCCGGCGGTGCAGGTGGCTGTTGGCGGCTGAAAACCCGGGCCAGCCGCTGGAACAAACCGCGTATACCGCGCCAGATCTTTGGCAGTAGCCACACCAGCAGTACCACGAACAGTCCCAGCAGTGCCAGGAACAGTACCGGGTGGTACAGCGCAGCCCACAGCCCGGCGATGACGGCAATATCCTCACCGATGCTGAGCGCCCAATTACTGAAGGGCTCGGGTGAGGCATTGACCAGCACCCGGGTGCCAGCCTTGGTGAAATGGCTGCTGGCGGCAAAAACTCCGCCGATGAGTGCGCCGGCAAGTTCGTACTCCGGACCCAGCGGGCTGATGGCGCCAACTGCAAGCAGGGCTCCGGCCGGGATACGGATGAAAGTGTGCAGCGCATCCCAGCCACTGTCCACTCCGGGCACTTTGTCGGCAAAGAACTCGACCACGTACATAATCGCCGCGGCGCCCATGACCAACGGGTTGGCGGCTATTTGTAGATCTGGAGGCAGTTCGATCGCACCAGCGTGCGACAGCCAGCCAAGCACGAACAATGCGGCATAAAGGTTGATGCCACTGGCCCAGGCGACACCCAGGGTGGCGGCAATGACGGCGACGGCTTCCAAGAATCTTCAGGCTCGCATATCAGCCCGGCGGTGGGGCTAAGACATCATAACATGCAGATCTGCCGCCCATACCGATGGGCAAAAAGTCTTGTAACAGGTCATCGAGGAAGCGCCAACCATGTTCGGTGGCCAATATCTGTCTGCCTCGTACCTCAAGCAGGCCGCGCATGGTTGCCTTATCGACTGCACTGGCAATGCCCCGCCATTTGAGGCGCGTGCGCTCTTCGAACAGATCGATAGAAAACCCGCCTTTTAAGCGTAGCGCATTTAGCAGGAACTCGAAGGCTAGTTCGTTGTCTGACACCCGCTGGACCTGGTCCGGAGCGCGCTCGGCGGTGCGCATGTAATTGCGCGGATGGCGTGGCCGCCACCACCGGCGGATCGCGTCAGCCGTGGTGACCTTGCTGTGGGCACCGGCACCAAAGCCGAGGTAGTCGCCAAACTGCCAATAGTTAAGGTTGTGCCGGCATTGTGAACCGGCCCGGGCAAAAGCGGATACCTCGTAATGCTGCAGGCCTGCGGCGGCTGTTTTTTCCTCTATACCGGCACAGATAGCCCAAGCAGTATCTTCATCGGGCAGGCGTGGCGGCTGTGCAGCAAAGCGCGTGTTGGGCTCGATGGTCAGCTGGTACAAGGACAGGTGTTGGGGGGCAAGACTGAGCGCGGTGTCGAGATCGCGCAGGGCCTCGGGCACCCGTTGACCCGGCAGACAATGCATGAGATCAAGGTTGATCGCCTTGAACCCCGCCGCATGGGCCGCGTCTATGGCGGCACAGGCTTGGGCGGCGTCGTGGATGCGGCCGAGAGCCTTGAGCGAGGCATCGTTGAAACTTTGTATTCCCAGTGACAGCCGGTTAACACCGGCCGTGCGGTAGTCACAAAAGCGCGCAGCTTCGGCTGAACCAGGGTTGGCCTCCAGGGTGATCTCGGCACTGTCGTCCAGCCGTGAGTACGCAGCGAGGCCTTCCAGCAACTGGCCAATACTCCGCGCGGAAAACAGGCTTGGGGTACCGCCGCCGAAGAATACTGAGTGAATTGTGCGGTTGGAGAGCCAGCGACGATTGCCATCCATATCCGCAGCCAGGGCTTTGACGTAGGCATCCTGGGGCAGTTCGCCATGCAGCGGATGAGAGTTGAAGTCGCAGTAGGGGCACTTGCTCTGGCACCAGGGTAAGTGCAGGTAGACTGACAGCGGCAGCGGCTCGAGCATGGCGGAATTCATTCCAACTGACAGATGTTGCATGGCGCGCCGTGGCGAAAATCGCGGATCGGTGCGGCTATCTCGTTTACCAGACTTTGGCGCGACTCCAGTGAGTTCTGGGCGGGGCACAGGCTCACGATCAGGTTGGATATATCCGCGCCCAACGGGGGCCGGTCGTTCGCTGGTGGCTCCAGCATCAGCACGTCGATGTCTGCCCTGGTAATCTCACCCTGGCGCAGGGTTTGCACCAGGCCCTTCATGCAGTTCTCATCCTGATGCTCCAGGCTGGCGCAGGCGCTCCAACAGACGACGGTCGCGTTTGCTCGGACGCCCTTTGCCGGTGCGGACCGGCGCGCTCTGTGCACGCATCTGGCGGGCTAACGTGAGGCGTTTCTCGAGGCTGTCGGGGTCCTCACGGTAGAGTGTTGCTGCTACCTGTGGGGATGTGCGTTTATCTGCTAGTTTCAGCACCGTCAGTTGGTAAAGAAACGCCTGCTTGTGGATGCGCAGGGTATCGCCAGCGCGCACCGTCCGGGCTGGCCGGGTACGGCGATTGTTGAGTAGCACCCGGCCATTACCAACCGCATCTGCAGCGGCCTGACGCGTCTTGAAGAAGCGGGCACTCCAGAGCCATCGGTCAAGACGCACACCACCGCTCATGTTCATGAAAGCCCCCTTGACATCATTATACGGTGCCGGCCGGTGCCCGGATATCGTGCCGACCGATGATAAAATCAATGGTCACACACCATCTATCATCCACCACTTGTTGCCTGGATAGCCCTTGTTGAGACTGGCTGCGCGCCTCCTGTTACTGATTTTGTTCACCGTGCCGGTGTTGCCCGCCAGTGCGCTGGGCTCATTTGATGGCGAGGCAGGTATCTTTACCTGGGTGGCGGATACGAACGACTACATTGATCTTGGTATCAATACCAACTCAGTTGGGGGATATGCTGAGGGGTGGTGGGACCACGGCTGGGGTGCACGCGCGTCGCTCTACCGGGTCGCAGAGGACGACGTAGTCATGGCACCGGACGAGCAGATCGTGATTGATATAACACACCGACTGCTCAGTCTAACCGACAATACTTTCCTGGCTGCGGGCTTGGGCTGGGAACAGAACCGTTTTGGGGCCGAGGGCAGCGTTTCAGGCCTGCGGCTGGCGGGGGAAGGGCGGCTGGGCGTGCTGGGAGCATTGTATATTTACGGTGCAGGTGGCTGGGCTCCGAACATGGGAGGGCTTGGTCTGCGCAAGGACCTCTCCTCCATTTCAGTGGAGGCCGGTGCGGTGATCGATCCGTTGCCGTTCCTGTCGTTGCGCGTTGCCTGGCGCTACCACATCACGGATTACACGGGTGACATCACCGGCACCCGCACGCGGGAAGCGAATTATGGGCTGGTGTTTGGTGGCGGTATCCACTGGTGATACCTACCCTGGCCATTATCGACAGGATCGGCGCCCACCAGCCAAACGTAATGACGCTACGGCCATCACGGCAGGCCGAAGTCGCACTTATACTGGACACGGGCTTTTCCCTGGAAGACCCGCAAATCGTCTTCATCCAGCGTGCTCTCTGTGTGGACGATCCTTGGTCGGGCCAGATGGCTTTTCCCGGTGGTCGTCGCGAGCACGGTGACCGGTCGCCGGCGGATGCAGCCAAGCGTGAAACGCTGGAAGAGATCGGGCTGGATCTTGCCAACGGCCAGTTGGTGGGTCGACTGGATGATCTTAAAGGCCGCCATGGCGGGCGTTCCCGCAATATGTTGATTTCCTGTTTTGTCTATGCGGTAGATGGTGCAGCACCGTTCACGCTCAACTGCGAGGTGGCGGAAGTAGTCAGTTTGTCGGTGTCGACGCTGTTGAATCCCGACTTGTGGACCCGGGTGCCTTATGATGGCGCTGACGGGCTGGTCTATCCCGGTATATTTCTTGGCCCACGTGACGAGCGCGTAGTTTGGGGGCTGACCTACCGCTTCCTAGTACAGTTCTTTTCCCTGCTGGGTCACGTGTTGCCGCCCGACTGAGGGCGCAGTTCGGTTACCAGCGACGCCCTTTGCCAACGGATCATAAGAGAAAAAGTAGATGAACAGAGTTGACAACAGAGGAGCCGACCAGTTGCGGCCAGTGCGTTTTACCCGGGCCTACACACGCCATGCCGAAGGCTCGGTTCTGGTCGAGTTTGGCGAGACTCGGGTGTTGTGCACGGCCAGCGTGGAAGAGCGGGTGCCGCCCTTTTTGCGCAGTAGCGGACGTGGCTGGGTGACAGCCGAATACGGTATGTTACCGCGGGCTACCGGCGAGCGTACGGCCCGCGAAGCAGTTCGTGGCAGACAGGGGGGTCGTACGCTGGAGATCCAGCGCTTGATTGGCCGCGCACTGCGAGCAGCAGTTGATTTGGACAGGCTGGGCGAGCGCACCGTGACTCTGGACTGTGATGTCCTGCAGGCGGACGGCGGCACCCGTACGGCGTCGATCACGGGTGCTTGGATAGCGTTGGCCGACGCGCTCGATTGTTTGTGTCAGCAGGACGTGTTGGCTGGTTCCCCCCTGATCGGCCAGGTGGCATCCGTGTCGGTGGGGGTAGTGCAGAGCCAGGTGTTGCTAGATTTGGATTACCGGGAGGACAGCAGTGCCGACACCGATATGAACTTTGTCATGGATGACCGCCAGCGCTTCATTGAGTTGCAGGGTACCGCCGAAAATGAACCGTTTTCTGAGGATGAGTTACAGGCGATGACCACGCTGGCAAAAAAAGGTATAGCGGAGTTGATCGCTTTGCAAAGTAGCGCCCGCAAGACGCGGCCTGAGTAGCCGTGGAAATCGTGCTTGCAACTGACAATGCCGGCAAACTGGGAGAGATTTCGGCGCTGCTGGCAGGCAGTGGTATCACCTTCTTAGCCCAGGGTGCGCTCGACGTCCCCACAGTTGAGGAGACCGGACACACATTTATTGAGAACGCGATTCTCAAAGCACGCAATGCAGCAACATACGCGGCCCGGCCGGCGCTGGCCGACGATTCGGGGCTGGAGGTCGATGCGCTTGGCGGTGCGCCTGGGGTGCGCTCGGCCCGCTATGCCGGCAATAGCGCCAGCGATACCGACAATGTGGCGCGGCTACTTAAGGAATTGACCGATTTGCCGCCGGCGCAGCGCAGCGCCCGTTTCCAATGCGTGATGGCCTGGCTGCGCCACCCGGATGACCCTGCCCCGGTAATTTGTCAGGGCACTTGGGAAGGCCATATCGCGCTCGCAGCCCGTGGCAGCAACGGCTTTGGCTACGACCCGGTATTCGTCGTACCGGGTGAGGGTCGGACTGCTGCCGAGCTTGAGGCCGGGGTTAAGAATCGCCTCAGCCACCGCGGCTTGGCACTGCGGCAGATGGTTGCGTGCTTGCACAGCCACCAATGAACCCCAAACGACTGCCAGGAGCGGCGTAATGAAGAAACTGGTATTAGTACGGCATGGCCAGAGCACCTGGAACCAGCAGAACCGCTTCACCGGTTGGGTAGACGTGGATCTGTCAGAGCGCGGCATAGGTGAGGCCCGCGCTGCCGGCCGTGCGTTGAGAGAACAAGGCTTTGTCTTCGATCTGGCGATGACCTCGTATCTGAAGCGTTCGGTACGCACATTGTGGCTGATCCTCGAAGAACTGGAGCAGATGTACCTGCCGGTACAGACTGACTGGCGACTGAACGAGCGCCATTACGGCGCCCTGCAGGGTCTGGATAAGAAAGAAACGGCGACCCGCCACGGCGACGCGCAGGTACTGAAATGGCGGCGGGGCTACGCTGTACGGCCGCCCGCACTGACCGTCGATGACCCTGGGCATCCAACCAACGAACCGCGTTACGCGGCCGTCGATAATCTCCCCGGGTCGGAGTCGCTGGCCGACACGCTGGTACGGGTACGGCAGTGGTGGCAGGAAGTACTGGCGCCCCAGCTTGCGGCTGATCGCCGGGTGCTGGTGGTGGCCCATGGCAACAGCCTGCGGGCGATGGTCAAGTTCCTGGAGGAGATGTCGGAAGAGGAGATCATGCAGTACAACATCCCCACTGGCATCCCACTGGTCTACCGCCTAGACGATGACCTCGGCGTGATCGGCCACGACTATATCGCTGACGAAGCTACCCTGGCGGCAGCTGTCAGCGAGGTAAAAAACCAGGCTTCGGCCAAGGCCTGAAGCGCACTGGCTAACTGCGACTCGTAAATCAATCGCGGCGCAGGCGATCCGACAAGGCAATGGGAGTGGGATAGCGCAGCACCACCACCGTAGAGGAAATCACGAATGTGACCAGGGTGGCGAGCTGCACGAACGCCGCGGCCGAGGCGCTCATCACCTGCGTCTGCAACGCCACCGCCACCAGCAGCAGCGAGAATTCACTCATCTGTCCTAGCCGCACGCCGGCCTCACCGGCCAGAATGCCGGTTTCGCCAAAAGTTCTGAACAAGGTGCGGAAAGTGAGCGGCTTGATTACTACCACCGCCAAAGCCAGCGCCACTGCACCAGGCCATACCTTACTCACAGTTTCTACATTGAACCCGGCACCCAAGGCGAAAAAGAACATAACAAGAAAAAAGTCACGCAATGGACGCAGGCTATCGGCAATGAAAGGCGCGATGGGGCTGTTAGCCAGGGCGACGCCGGCAATAAAGGCACCAATCTCGTAGGACAGCCCAAAACTTTGTGCCAGTTGGGCTATTCCCAGACACCAGCCCAGCACCAGCAGGAAGACATATTCCCCGACTTTGTCAAAGCGAAGAAACAGGGGCCGTAGCAACCAGCGTTCTACCGCAAGGCCGCCGAACAGCAGCACGGGTAGCGCAATCAACAACAGCCCAGCTTCAACCCAGGGTGCCTGATCTGCGGCAAGACCATGTAATAACAGCAAGGCGGCAATGGCCAACAGGTCCTGTAACAGTAGGATACTGATGATCACTTCGCCGGTATGGCGATGGTGCAGCACGGTGGTGGGTAGCAGTTTCAGGCTGATAATCGTGCTTGAGAGCGTGGTCGCGACACCAATCAGCAGGCAGTCACTGCGAGAAAAGCCGGCAGCGGCCGCCACCAGGTAACCGAGCAAGGCAAATACCAGAGTGCTGGCTATAGTTACCCCGGTAGCCTCACGCAGCAAGTCCACCAGTTTGCTGGGGCGCAACTCCAGCCCCAGCAGGAACAGCAGGAAGATGATGCCGACGTGGGCGATCTCCTCGATCAAGTGCGGATCGTCGATCAATCCCACGCCGGACGGGCCAGCCAGCACCCCCAAAACGATGTAGGCAATCAGCAGGGACTGGCGCGCGTACAGCGCCAAGGTCGCCAGCAGGGCAGCGCCGGTAAAGATGAGAAAGACGGAAAAAAGAACTGATTCACCCATAACGGGTGCGTTGTTGCAGCACTGCCGTGCTCAAGCAGGGAAGTACTCGGGTTCCTGGCCGCTTTTCCACTTGATGTTACAGCCGATGCTGGGTATCTGTTCTGCCGTGGCCGCCCGCCCCGCCAGCACCGCGTCTACAGCCTGGCGCAAGTCTGCGCCCGTCACCGGCTGGTCATTATTCGGTCGGCTGGCGTCAAACTGGCCGCGGTAGGCGAGCTTGCGCTCGTTGTCGTAGAGGAAAAAATCGGGTGTGCAAGCGGCGCGATAGGCCTTAGCGACCGCCTGGCTCTCGTCAAACAGGTAGGGAAAGCCAAAATCGTGCAACACGGCTTCATCAGTCATCCTGTCTGGCGCATCGTCGGGGAAGTTGTCGGTATCGTTGGCACTGATGGCGACCACGGCAAGACCGTTGCCGACGTATTCACTGGCAAAGCGAACCAATACCTCACGGATATGAATCACATAGGGACAATGGTTGCAGATGAAAGCCACCAGCAGTGCCGGGCTGCCGGCAAAATCCGCCAGTGACACCGTCTCGGCCCCGGCATTGGGATTGGTGTTGGACAGGGAAAAATCCGGCGCAGCAGTTCCAAGCTCCTGCATGGTAGACGGGGTACCGACCATCTGAAACTCCCAACGACCTGAACTTAACGCCAATAATATTACCATGCGTGCATCGCCGCCTAACTGCAATGCACTAGCCGTGACCGGCAAAATCGCTACAATGATCGGCCGATTCCCTTAAAAACGGCGGATTCTTTGTCAAGCGAACAAAAACTAAGCCACCTCAACGAAAGCGGTGAAGCCCACATGGTGGATGTGGGCGACAAGGCAGTTACCGCACGGCGCGCTATGGCGCATGGGTGTATCTGGATGCACCAGCAGACGCTGGCGTTGATCACACAAGGCGGCCACCCCAAAGGTGACGTATTGGCGGTCGCGCGGGTCGCCGCCATCATGGCTGCTAAACGAACGGCAGACCTGGTACCACTGTGTCATCCATTGCGCCTGACAAGGGTGGAGATCAGCTTCGATATAGATGAGGATGTTAGTTGCGTGCGTTGCCGGGCAGTTACCCAGACCCACGAGCGCACCGGGGTGGAGATGGAGGCACTGACCGCCGTCCAGGTTGGCTTGCTCACGGTTTACGACATGTGCAAAGCGGTGGATCGGGCTATGACTATCGGTGATGTGCAACTGCTCGAAAAATCCGGTGGGCACTCGGGCGACTGGAGAAGGGTAGATGAGTCAGCCAACTGAAGTAACAACACAAGCCAGCTGCTGTGACGACGAGTTCGATCCGACGCTGCTGACGGTGGACGCGGCGCTCGAGCGGATCTCAGCGACGGTCACTCCTATCACCGATATCGAGGTGGTGCCGTTGCGCGCGGCCTTGAGTCGGGTCCTGGGCCAAGACCTGCACTCGCCAGTCGATGTGCCCAACCATACCAATTCGGCTATGGATGGTTACGCACTGCGCTTCGATGATCTCAGCGCTGATACGTTGACAGTGATCGGTACCGCATGGGCCGGCAAAGCCTTTACCGGTGTTGCGGCAACCGGACAATGTGTGCGCATCATGACAGGCGCGATCATGCCTGAGGGCACGGACACCGTGGTGATGCAGGAGCAGGTCGAGCGAAACGGCGACACAATTCGCGTTGCTGCTGGGCAAAAACGCGGTCAGCACATACGCCGGGCTGGGGAAGATCTGGCGCAGGGCAGCGCTGCCCTGCATACCGGACAAACCTTGATGCCGGCTGACCTGGGGTTAGTGGCATCACTCGGTATTGGTGAGTTGCCGGTCTTGCGAAAGCCGCGGGTGGCATTTTTTTCCAATGGTGACGAATTGCGTTCCATCGGTGAACCGCTCGAACTCGGTGAAGTGTACGATTCCAATCGGTACACACTGCATGGCATGCTCAGCCGATTAGGAGTTGCTTTCAATGACCTGGGCGTGGTTCTAGATGATCGGGACCTAATCCGCGATATTTTCCTGCGTGCGGCGAATATAGCCGATGTGGTTATTACTTCCGCTGGTGCTTCGGTAGGAGACGCCGACTACGTCAAAGATGTACTGGATGAAATCGGCGAAGTACGCTTTTGGAAAATTGCCATGAAGCCTGGACGACCACTGTCATTTGGGCGCATCGGCAAGACTTTATTCTTCGGCCTGCCGGGCAACCCGGTGTCGGTGATGGTGACCTTCTACCAGTTCGTGTTGCCGGCGCTCAAACGGTTAGCCGGTGAGAAGAACTGGCAGCCGCTCAGGTTGACCGCCCGCACGAACGTACAAATGAAGAAAAAGCCGGGCCGCACCGAGTTCCAGCGCGGCCAGTTGGCACAGGACCAAAGTGGCACCCTGACGGTTACAACCACGGGTGAACAAGGCTCTGGTATTCTGAGTTCGATGAGCCAGGCCAACTGTTTTGTCATCCTGCCGCTTGAAAGCGCTGGCGCCGAGGTGGGTGACACTGTGGTGGTAGAGCCATTTGCTAGCCTGGTCTGATTACACATCAAGACCTATCAGGTGGGGCCGCTCAAGCACCCGTCACCAGTTTGATCTCAGTCGTACGCGCCATTTATTTTCTTCGCATTACAGCAGCCCTTGATTGAGGCCGACAACCGAAAAAAACCCCGCCGAAGCGGGGTTACGGAGAGCGTATTGTCTCCCGAACAATAGTTTTCTTGCTATAGGCGGGAGCGTACCTTGAAATAACCGAACAGCAACAATGCTGTGAGTACTGAAACAATGATGGCATCATCAAATATGGTCGAATTATTCGCAATAAGATGTTGATGCCACAAATTAAGAAATATGCCGATTTGTGCGATCAGCAGCGCTATGAAAAACATATGCTGACCATCGGGGCCTTTAGTGAATGTCAGTATCAAGCCAACAGAGATTCCCAGCCAGGTAAAACCCAAAACTCTGGCAAGTCCGATCCCTTCAGGCCCAATTCCGTTTTGCGCGAGCCAGGACTCAGTGGTGAAAAGGAGTTGCGCTACATAGAAAAGCGCACCCAACAGAAAGATAATAAGCGCTATGGCCGCCGCCGTATCGTTGTACTTTTGTAGCATAATGACCTCACCAAAGTGATGTGTGGGCCTTCAATATTACGCTAATTAGATTTTTGTTCGAGGAAATATTTCATTCCCTATGTAGATACTTGATGGACGCTTTATTTGTGAAAATCTTGTCTTCAATCATTGATAAACCTTAACAAAAAAATACCTATAAACAATATATGATTAGAGTCTGTAGGCGGTACGGTGATGTTTTTTTCGTAACCTACGCTACAAAATAGAAAATCATTTACTAGCAAAACGCAAATGTCGACAACATGTCTGAATCTAGACCTTACTTGCAGATTTTCCACGAGTACGAGACCAAAATGGTTGGCATCGAGCACAGTACGGATGTCAACTAAGTGTCGTTGGCTTGTCGATGATGCCAACCCGGGCGTATGGCAAAAGCAAATTCTTATCTCTGGTGAGGCCTTTTATAGGCCTGGCCATATTTCGTTGTGCGCACGGACATAGAGCGCTGGGAGGCGAAATACCGTAAGGCTGACCCTAAACAGGCCTTACAGGTTGATCCCCTGCTCCAAGCACACAGCGACCGCCTGCGTGGCGACGGCCTGGCACTGGACCTGGCCGCCGGTGCTTGCCATGCGGCCGTTTACCTCGCCAAATTGGGCTTGATGGTAACTGCCCTGGACTGCAGCGCGACCGCACTCTCGATCGGCCGGCAACTGGCACAACGCGAGGGGGTCGCTATCACCACACAGCAGGCCGATCTTGATGAAATTCCGCTGCTGGCGGGACCATGGGCGGTAATTTGCTGCTTACGTTTTTTAAACCGTGACCTAATGATGCAAATGGCTGGCGCACTCGAGCCGGGTGGGCTGCTCGTTTTTAAAACCTTCAATGTGCATCACCTGGTCAAGGCCCCGGCGTTCAATTCTGCATACGTGCTACAACCGGGCGAACTTGAATCGGCTTTCGCGGCGCTTGAGATATTTGACTTGTCCGATGGTGATGATCCGGCTAGAGCACAATCGTGGATCGTTGCCCGGCGGCCTGGCGGTGGTACCGGGAGCACCGGGGAGAGCTGAGCCTGCAGCCCGGCCCAGTCAACTAGCCCGGGGTATTTTCCGCCACCCAGCGCGCACCGCTAGCGAGCGTTTCTTTTTTCCAGAGCGGTGCGCTGGACTTCAAAGCTTCCATGATTTCTCGGCAAGCGTCAAAAGCGGCTTTACGGTGGGCCGAGAAAGTGGCAACCAGGACGATGTCTTCACCTGGCGTGAGTTTGCCCACGCGGTGCAACACCAATGCATCGCTCAGTTCGTGGGTAGTTATGGCTTGCTCCACCAGCGCTGCCAAGTGCTTCTCGGTCATGCCGGGATAGTGCTCCAGCTGCATGGCCTGCACGCTATCACCTTCGTTGAAATCGCGCATGGTGCCAACGAACACCGCACAGGCGCCAATGGCTCCGCCAGTAAGTTGCACGGCTCGATAGGCGGCGACCTCCTGCCAGGGATCGAAGGGCTCGGGCCGAATATCGACGTGCATAGCCGGATCAACCGCCGGTCACGGGCGGAAAGAAAGCTACCTCATCGCCGTCGGCCACCGGCCGGTCGAGCGCCGCGTAGTCCTTGTTGATCGCGACCAACACGTCCTCGTCTACTGGCTGATCGCTAACCGCGGCCCAGACATCGCGCACAGTACGAATGCCCTCAGCCTCGACCAACAGCGTAGCGCTGCCGACACGCTCGCGCAGGCTGGCAAAAAACCGGACATTGATGGACATTTTCGACTCGTTGATTCTGATCAAAGCAAGGGCGACAACCGACCCTATAATAGGCCGTCATTCTTGTGGCCACAACCAGAGGGGATCGTTATGGCGGTCAGCGAACGCGAGTTCATCCCGGTCAGCATCGCTGTGCTCACCGTGTCTGACTCACGCACCGAAGCCGATGATACATCAGGCAAGTTGCTGGTCGACCGGCTGACAGAAGCGGGCCACCGGCTGTTTGAAAAGACTATCGTGCCCGATGACATATTTCGGATTCGGGCTGTGGTTTCGGGCTGGATCGCTGATCCGGATGTGCAGGCGGTTGTCACCACTGGTGGTACTGGCGTCACCGGCTTTGACGGCACCCCGGAAGCCATCGAAGTGTTGCTGGAGAAACAGCTTGATGGTTTTGGCGAGATTTTTCGGACCGTTTCCTTTGCGGAAATCGGCACGTCGACCCTTCAGTCCCGCGCCCTCGGCGGCGTTGCCAACGGTACCTACCTGTTCTGCCTGCCGGGCTCGTCCGGTGCTTGTGTCACGGCTTGGGACAAGATACTGGCGGCGCAACTGGACTACCGCACGCGGCCGTGCAACTTCGTTGAGATGATGCCGCGTTTGCTGGAGCACCGCTGAGGGATTTATTCCGATACGGCGTATTTGAAGCAGGGCAGCGAGCGCTACTACATCCCTTCGACTAAGATTAAATCAGTCTCTGCTGCTGTTTCACGTACTGCTCTTGCTTGTGTGTACTGCTCTGATTCATAAAACGTTCGAGCAATTTCCAGGCTTTCAAACTCAATCACGACTGCCACCCCTGAAGGGCTTCCCTCTCTTACCTCTGGGTTGGGGTTGCGCACGAGAACCTTGCCACTGTGCGCAGTAATGGCTGGCCCGGCCATCTCCTTAAATCTCTCAAATCCCTCTTTATCATGCACCCTGATATGCGCTACAACATAACCTTTTGCCATTTCTAGACCTCCCCTTTTTTGATTTCTAAACTAAATTGAATTTAGCAGTAACCTTTGCGCAGAAAAGCAGAACAATACACTATCGACCATCGACACGCTCCTGGCGCAGGCGGAACAGGCAGTGG
>Ga0208278_1000143_pt1 | contig 37831 bp, 34 predicted proteins | sample ETN01SmetaG_FD_185794 | JGI IMG/M metagenome (GOLD analysis project Ga0208278, IMG submission 185794) | Marine microbial and viral communities from oxygen minimum zone, Eastern Pacific Ocean - ETNP2014F12-01SV259 (SPAdes) (version 2) | ecosystem: Environmental > Aquatic > Marine > Oceanic ...
TCGCCTCCACCAAGGCCTTCACCACCCAGCTGACGGTGTTGGCCTGTTTGGTGATCGCTGCCGCAAAGGCGCGAGGGACCATCGGTCATGACCGCGAGGCGGCACTTTCGGCGGCGTTGATGGAGGTGCCGGCGCGCGCCGCCGATGTTCTCAATCACGATGAAAAGCTGCGCGCCATCGCGGGACACGTGGCCGAGGCCCGTGACGTGATCTATCTCGGGCGTGGCGCCTCCTTTCCCATCGCACTGGAAGGGGCGCTGAAACTGAAGGAGATTTCCTATATCCACGCCGAGGGCTATGCCGCCGGAGAGATGAAGCACGGTCCCATCGCGCTGATCGAAGACGACGTGCCGGTGATTGTGATCGCGCCCGGCGACACGCTGTTCGAGAAAACCGCCTCCAACACCCAGGAGGTAATCGCGCGCGGCGGCAAGGTGATCTTTTTCAGCGACGCGGATGGGGTGGCGGCCTTTGAAGGCAAGGCGGCGGAGGTGGTGGCGCTTCCCAGCGTTGATCCCTTCGTGGCGCCTATCCTCTACGCCATTCCGGTACAGCTGTTGGCCTATCACACGGCGGTGGCCAAGGGCACCGACGTGGACCAGCCGCGCAACCTGGCGAAATCAGTGACGGTGGAATAGGTGAGAGCAGTCTTTTCTTTTCTAATAGTGAGGGTGTTTCAGTGTCGTTAAAATCTACCTTCTCAAACCGTTGGTTTCCCTCACCTTAATTTCACTAATTTCATCTGTTTCAGTGATTACACTAAAACAGTACTTGGAACTGTCCTAAAATCCGGTGGTGGCTGCCTAATCGACGCGGCCGATTTCTGAGCGGATGTATTGCAGATCGAAGGCCTCGCGCTCTGCTTGGGCCCTGGAACTGGTATCGGAAACCGAGAATAACCAACTCGCCAGAAAGGCTGAGCTCATGGCGAACAAGGCGGGGTATTTATAGGGGAAGACGGCTTGCGCATTGCCCAGTACATCCACCCATACCGTGGGACCCAGGATCATCAGCCCCACCGCTACGCCTAGGCCGCAGGCCCCGCCCCAAAAGGCGCCGCGCGTGGTGAGCTTGGACCAATACATGGAGAGCAGCAAGATCGGGAAATTAGCGCTCGCCGCAATGGCGAAGGCCAGCCCCACCATGAAGGCCACGTTCTGTTTTTCAAACACCATACCGAGCGCAATGGCGAGAATGCCCAGCCCCACGGTGGCTATACGCGAGACTTTCAGTTCCTCGGCGTCATCAGCCTCTCCATGGCGAAAGACGCTGGCGTAGAGATCGTGACTGACGGCCGAGGCTCCGGCTAGGGTCAGCCCCGAGACCACCGCCAAGATGGTGGCGAAGGCCACCGCCGAGATAAACCCGAGGAAGAAATCGCCGCCGGTGGCTTGGGCCAGGTGGATGGCCGCCATATTGTTGCCGCCGATGAGTCCCCCTGCGGAATCGAGGAAACGGGCGTCGCCGCCCACCAGAACGATGGCCCCGAAGCCGATGATGAAGGTGAGGATGTAGAAATAGCCGATGAAGCTAGTGGCGTAGAACACCGAGCTGCGGGCCTCGCGGGCGTCGGGCACGGTGAAGAAGCGCATCAGGATATGGGGCAGGCCGGCGGTGCCGAACATCAGCGCCAATCCTAAGGAAATGGCCGAGATGGGATCGGCCAGCAGACCACCCGGCGCCATGATGGAATCCCCCTTGGGATGAACGGCGACGGCATTCTCGAAGAGCCTCACGAAGCTGAACTCCATGTTCCACAACACGGCGATGGCTATGAAGCTGGCGCCGAAGAGAAGCAGCACGGCCTTGATGATCTGGACCCAGGTTGTGGCGATCATGCCGCCGAAGGTGACATAGAGAATCATCAGGATGCCTACGATGACTACGGCTGAGGAATAGGGCAGGCCAAATAGGACCTCGATCAGCTTTCCCGCCCCCACCATCTGAGCGATGAGGTAGAGAATGACTGTGGCCAGGGCGCCACAGGCGGAAATGGAGCGGATGGGCACCGGCGATAGGCGGAAGGACACCACATCGGCGAAGGTATAGCGTCCGAGATTGCGCAGCCGCTCGGCGATGAGAAAGAGAATAATGGGCCAGCCCACGAGAAAGCCGATGGAATAGATAAGCCCGTCATATCCGGACAGAAATACCAGCCCAGAAATACCGAGAAAGGAGGCCGCCGACATATAGTCCCCGGCGATGGCCAAGCCGTTCTGCAAGGCGGTGATGTTGCCGCCCGCGGCGTAGAAATGAGCGCGCGTGCGGGTACGCCGTGCCGCCCAGGCGGTGATCGCCAGGGTGGCGGCCACGAAAAGAAAGAACATGGCGATGGCTGGAAGATTGAGATCGGCCGGCATCAGTGGCCTGTCTCTTTGAGGATTTCACGGGTGATCTCATCAAAATGGGTATTGGCCCAGTAGACGTAGATTCCGGTGGCGGCGAAGGCGGCGAGGATGATGGCAATGCCGATGGGAATGCCCAGAGTGAGGACGCCGCCGTACTGTAATGGTATGGCCAGCCAGTGGGGGGCGAAGGCGATGGTGAGGATGAATCCGAAATAGATCACCAGCATGAAGCACGTGAGCACACGCCCCATGTGCTCCTTGCGGGTGACCATGGCCTTGAATTTCGGGTTATTGCGGATTTTATGGGCGGTGGCGCTGTCCATGGAGGGGTGACGGTCCTTCTTTTTGTGCCGGGATCTGTTAAGGGGCCGCTACTTTGCATGAAAAGGCGAGTGCGTGGAAGGTCCTCAAAGCCATTATTCATTCCCTTGGCGACTTTGCTCGCAAGCGCCATTCCCTTTGGGTTCTTCAGTACTGAGCCATCGGACGCGTACTTAACCCAGAACCAGTCCTGATTGATTGTTTTAATCTCTTAGATATATCGTTAGGGATAGAGGATATAAATGCAACAGGAGTAGCCATCTATGACGTTTATTAAGCGCCTTCTGTATTCACTAGTTTTGTTTGTTGGGGGGTGGCTATTTAATTTTATTTTTGACATTCAATTTGCCTTGGGTGTTGCCGCTGGTTGGTTCATGCGGGAAGGCTATGACAACATCGCCAATATGCTTTTTAAGATGATTAATTGATGAGTTAACGGTCTCTTCGACTAACCCGGCAAGTCTGTGAGGGAAGCTTCAGATTGAGTTTTTTTACCATTTCCGAGCAGCTCCTGGTATAGGCGCAAAGTCTTTGGCGTTGGTTCCATGCCAAAATCTTCGGCGAGTACATGCTGCCACTTCTGAAACTGAGCCTCCATCAAATCATATCTGCCGAGGCGAGCTAGGTATCTTATGAGATTCTGAAGAAAGCTCTCGCGGCATGGTTCACGGAAAAGGACGGTGCGGCAAACCTGTGCAGCATCAACCAGATTGCCCTGTTCGGCATGACATCGCGCCAGGCCGCCCATCATTTCCAGGTAAATTTCGCACAATCGCTCCCGCTCCTCCGCCCACCAATCCTCATAAGGGTCACCTTCCATAAAGTCTCCGCGGTAGAGACTTTTGGCATTTTCGAAGCGCATTAATGCTTCCGTGATCTCTCCCTTTTTTTCCAACTCCCCACCCTCGAAGGCGAGTTTCTCGAAGGCATCCGCATCGACCCAGACTGCATCGCGTCTCAGAAGATACGACTTGTCAGTTGTTTCCACCGCCTCTTCAGTCAGTCCGCCGGCACGCAACTGTTTGCGCAGAAAGCTGATGACGACCTTGAGTCGCTCCCATCCGGAACGCACGTCGGCACCAGGCCACATATATTGGATAAGAAGCTCGCGGTGAAGAGGGCGGCCAAGACGGGAGACTAGGCATTTCAACAATATCACTGCCTTTTTGCGTTGCCATTTATCGACGGCCAGGCCTTCGCCAGCGACGGTCAGACAGAAATGCCCAAGCGTATAAATTCTCAAAGGTGTCGATACATGAGGGTCCTTGCGCGCCAACCTGGAATCGTGGAGAAAAGCCACCGCCACAACATCACCATCGGAGCGATGCTTGGCATCGGCCGGCATGACCAGCGTGCTGATAGCCGCCGCCACCATTTCTCCATTTTTATGGCGGAGCCGGCAGGACCGGGCCGACCAGGTTTCGCCGCGCAGGAAACACGACATTCCCTCGCATGCAACAGAGCAGAGGGGCTCGCCGCTGGAATGAACGCCCTGTAGGACTTCACCGCAACCAGAGCCGATGACCTCGCTCGGAGAATATCCCAACAACCCCTCGGCGCCGCTGTTCCAGCCGACAATATGCATGTTCTCGTCAATAGCCATCGCCGCTTCCGACGATAACTGCACAAGATCAGCTGTACGGATCATATTTGCACCATAAGGTTCGGTTACTTACTGGTTACACTACGTCATATTAGAAAAATCCGCGAATCTCCAAAAAATTCTTAAATTTCTGCGGAAAACTTGGGAAACTGCGTTGCAGAAGCGAGGTTTATCCTAACATTTGGCTGCGACGTTTGCCCGCGAACAGGGGGCAGATGAAGTTGTGGCAGAACATCTTGAAATACTGGCAAGGCGGCGGTTCGGCAAGACTGGCCCTCCTATCGAGCGTCACTGAAAACTCTTCTTGATTTGTGTATCCTCTGACTGGCAAGCCTCCTCAAATCAGATGTGGCCCGTCGCCAATTTCACGGCATGGAGAAATTCCTGGAAATCGAATATGTCTATCTCGAGGAGATCGAGGAATGAGGAAGAGAATCCATGGCCGAGTTTGATGTTGACCTGTTGGTGATCGGGGCCGGGTCGGGCGGCGTGCGCGCGGCGCGAATGGCCGCCAATGAAGGCGCTAAAGTGGCCGTGGCCGAGGACAAGGACCTGGGCGGCACCTGCGTCAATGTGGGCTGCGTGCCCAAGAAGCTGTTCACCTATGCTGCCCATTACGCCGGGGACTTCGAGGACGCGGAAGCCTACGGCTGGGAGGTGGGCTCGCGCAATTTTTACTGGCCACGGCTGATCGCTAACAAGAACACCGAGATCGCCCGCCTCAACGGCATTTACGGCAAACTTATGGATGAGGCCGGCGTGACCCTTATGCGTGGCCGCGCCACCCTCACCGGCCCCAATTCCGCGACCGTAGAGGGGGCTGAAGTTACAGCCAAATATATCCTGGTCGCTACCGGCGGCCACCCCGTGGTGCCCGAGTTTCCCGGTAACGAACACGTGATTACCTCTGATCAGGCGTTTCACCTGGGGACCCTGCCTGGGCGCCTGGCGATGGTGGGGGGCGGCTATATCGCGGTGGAGTTCACCAGTATCTTCCATGCCCTGGGGGTGGATGTGACCCAGCTTTACCGGGGGCCGCTTTTTTTGCGCGGGTTCGACCACGACCTGCGCGAGGGGCTGGCCGGGGAAATGCGCAAACAGGGGGTGAGCCTGCGCTTCGAGTCACAGGTGGCAAAAATTGAAAAGCAGGGGAAGGCGTTTCAGGTAAAGCTTGAGGACGGCAGCGCGCTGGAGACCGATCTGGTCATGGTCGCCACCGGGCGCGCGCCCAACACCAAGGGGCTGGGTCTAGAGGCGGCGGGGGTGGAACTGGCGGCAAACGGCGCGGTAAAGGTGGACGATCACTTTTGCAGCAACGTGCCCTCGGTCTATGCCTTGGGCGACGTGATCGATCGCGTGCAATTGACTCCGGTGGCTATCGCCGAGGCCATGGTGGTGGTTGACCACATGTTCGGTGCGGACGCGATGGCGGACATGTCTTACGACAACATTCCCTCGGCCGTGTTCAGCCATCCTAATCTCGCCACCGTGGGGCTGACCGAGGAAGAAGCGCGCAAGCGCCACGGCGAGGTGGAGGTTTACACGTCGTCGTTCAAGGCGCTGAAACACACGTTGACAGGACGCGACGAGACCACCTTCATGAAGCTGGTGACAGAGCCGGGCGCAGGCAGGGTCTTAGGCCTGCACATGATGGGAGAGGCCGCCGGCGAGATCGTGCAGGGGTTCGCCGTAGCCATGACCTGCGGCGCCACCAAGGCTCAATTCGATGCCACCATCGGCATCCACCCCACGAGCGCCGAGGAATTTGTCACTCTGCGTACTCCACGGGAGTGAGAGGAGAGCCATTAGTTTTTCTTGGAAAATCAGTGCCACGGGCGTATATCCGTGAATTCGGAAACGCGAACAAAATGGGAAGCGTGGGAGTGGTCCCATGAATAGACCTAAGAAATGGACGCCTGAAAGCTGGCGCAAGAAAGAGGCTCTGCATCAGCCGGTTTACCCGGATGCGGAAGTGCTTGGCCATGCCGAAGCGCGGTTGGGACAGTTCCCGCCGCTGGTCTTCGCCGGTGAGGCCCGCAACCTCAAGGCCAAGCTGGCCCAGGTGGCCGAGGGCAAGGCTTTCCTACTGCAAGGCGGTGACTGCGCCGAGAGCTTTGCCGAGTTTAATCCCGACAATATCCGCGACACCTTCCGCGTGCTGTTGCAGATGGCGGTGGTGCTCACCTTTGGCGCCACCTGCCCGGTGGTCAAGGTGGGCCGTCTCGCCGGACAGTTCGCCAAGCCCCGTTCCTCGCCGGTGGAGGAACGCGATGGCGTGGAACTGCCCAGCTATTTGGGCGATTCCATCAACGGTATCGAATTTGACGAGGCCTCCCGCGTGCCCGATCCCGAGCGCATGATCCAGGCTTATAACCAGTCTGCGGCAACGCTCAACCTGTTGCGCGCCTTCGCCCAGGGTGGTTATGCCGACCTCCATCAGGTACACAGCTGGACCTTGGGGTTCCTCGACCGTAGCCCCCAGGGTGAGCGCTATCGCGAACTTGCCGACCGCATTGATGAGAGCCTGGCCTTCATGGACGCCTGCGGCATCAGTTCCAAGACCACGCGAGCTATGCGCGAGACCAGCTTCTTTACCTCCCACGAGGCGTTGCTGCTGCCCTATGAACAGGCCCTGACCCGTATCGACAGCACCAGCGGCGACTGGTACGACTGTTCGGCCCACATGCTGTGGGTCGGCGAGCGTACCCGCGACCCCAAGGGCGCCCATGTGGAATTCCTCTCTGGCGTCGGCAATCCGCTGGGGGTCAAGGTAGGGCCGGGCGCAAGCCCTGATGACCTGCTGAAGCTGGCTGACATGCTCAACCCCGGCAACGAGGCGGGAAGGCTGACCCTGGTCTCGCGCATGGGCGACGAGAAGATCGAAACCTGTCTGCCGCCTTTGGTGCGGGCGCTTAAAGCCGAGGGCCACAACGTGATCTGGGCCTGTGATCCCATGCATGCCAATACGGTCAAGAGCTCCAACGAGTACAAGACACGGCCCTTTGACCGCATCATGGCCGAGATGAAGAGCTTCTTCGCCGTGCACCGTGCCGAGGGGGGCTTCGCCGGCGGCGTCCACGTGGAGATGACCGGCCAGGACGTGACCGAATGCATCGGCGGCGCCCAGGCCATCACCGAACAGGGCCTGTCCGACCGCTATCACACCTTCTGCGACCCGCGTCTCAACGCCAGCCAGGCCCTGGAACTGGCTTTTCTTCTCGCCGAGGAGCTGAAAGAGGAACGCGGCGCGTCCGAGATAACCGGGAGCGGCGAGCGGAAGGTGGCCGCCTCCTCCTGATGCTCGGCGCGGTGATAGCACGGCCCCGCTGCCTCTTTCTCGCGTACCGCATATGACCGACCGACTGACATTGGCGCTGGCGCAGATTAACCCCACCGTGGGCGACGTGGCGGGAAATACCGCGCGTATCCGCGCTGCCTGTGGGGAAGCCGCCATCGCCGGGGCCGATCTGGTGATTTTCGGAGAACTGGCCATCACCGGCTATCCGCCTGAGGACCTAGTGCTCAAACATTCCTTTATGGATCATGTAGACGAGGTGGTGGCGGCGCTGGCGAAGGATACTGGCGACGACGGGCCGGGGATGCTCCTCGGCGCCCCCCGGGCCGAGGATGGGCGGCTCTATAACGCGGCGCTGTTGCTCCATAAGGGTGCCATCACCGCCACGGTTTTCAAGCACGACTTGCCCAATTACAGCGTCTTTGACGAAAAGCGTATCTTTACCCCCGGCCCGCTGTCGGAGCCGGTGGATTTCCGTGGGGTGAAGCTGGGAATATTGATCTGCGAAGATATGTGGTCCCCGGCCCCGCCCGACCATCTGCATGCCGCCGGGGCGGAAATTCTGGTGGTCCTCAACGGCTCGCCATTCGAGCGAGGCAAGCACGACACGCGCCGTGAGCTGGCCGCGGACAGGGTGGGTGAGACGCATCTGCCGCTGGTCTATGTGAACCAGGTGGGGGGGCAGGACGAACTGGTCTTCGACGGCGCTTCCTTCGTGTTCGGCCCCAGGGGAGAGCTAAACCATCAGGCGCCCCACTGGGTGGAAAGTGTGAGCCTTACCGAATGGGAAAAAGGCGATGAGGGATGGGTCTGCACCGAGAACAGCCACGCCGAGAGCGAAGACCCCTTGGCCGCCATCTATCAGGCCCTGATGCTGGGGTTGCGCGATTACGTGGGAAAAAACGGTTTTCCCGGCGTTCTAGTGGGCCTGTCGGGCGGGGTGGATTCCGCCCTCTCGGCGGCGATTGCGGTGGACGCCCTGGGTGCCGATAAAGTGCATTGCGTGATGATGCCCTCGCCCTATACCTCCGCCGCAAGCATCAAGGATGCCGCCGCCGTGGCGAAGATGCTGGGCGTACGCCTCGACAAGATTGGAATCGCATCAGCCATGGACAGCTTCACCAGTATGCTGGACAGTGCCTTCAAGGGCAGAGATGCCGATACCACAGAAGAGAACATCCAGGCGCGGTCGCGGGGCATTACCCTGATGGCGCTGTCGAACAAGTTCGGTTACATGGTGCTGTCCACAGGCAACAAGTCGGAAATGTCGGTGGGCTACGCCACCCTTTACGGCGATCTGTGTGGCGGTTTTTCGGTACTGAAAGACGTTTACAAAACTACCGTCTTTGCCCTGTCTCGCTATCGCAATGAAGGCTGTCCGGTCAATGCCATAGGCCCCGACGGGCCAGTGATGCCGGAGCGGGTCATTACCAAGCCGCCATCGGCGGAATTGAAGCCCGGCCAGAAAGATGAAGACAGTCTGCCCCCCTATGAGGAGTTGGACGCCATTTTGAAGGGACTGGTGGAGAAAAACCTGGGCGTGGAGGCGGTGACCGCGCGTGGCTATGACCGCGCCACCGTGGAGCGCATCTGGGCCATGCTTCTGGGCGCTGAATACAAGCGCCGTCAGGCCCCGCCTGGTGTCCGCGTCAGCCCCTGCGCCTTCGGCCGCGACCGCCGCTATCCCATTACCAACCGTTTCGAGGACGGCACATGAGCGCGGCCAAGGGTGCGCCTACCGTCCGTTTCGCGCCCAGCCCCACGGGATTGATGCATGTGGGCAACGCCAGGGTGTTGCTGGTGAACTGGCTGTTCGCGCGTGCCGCCGCTGGGCGGTTTCTGCTGCGGCTCGATGATACCGACAGGGCGCGCTGTGAGGACTCTTACGCCACCGCCATTGAGGAAGATATGGAATGGCTAGGGCTGGATCGGGACGGATTCTCGCGCCAGTCCGATCATCTGGACAGCTATGACAAGGCCTGCGCGGCGCTGCGCGAGGCGGGACGGCTCTATCCCTGTTACGAGACCCCCGACGAGTTGGCGCTCAAGCGCAAGAACCTGCTCTCGCGTGGCCAGCCACCCCTCTATGACCGCGCCGCGCTGGAATTGAGCGAGGCCGAGCGTGAAAAGCTGGAAGGAGAAGGGCGCATACCACACTGGCGCTTCAAACTCGAGGGGGGAGAAGTGGCCTGGGACGACCTGGTGCACGGCGATCTCTCCTTCGACGGCGCTAACCTGTCCGATCCGGTGCTGGTGCGCGAGGACGGCACGTACCTTTATATGTTGCCCTCCACTGTAGACGACGCCGCCATGGAGGTGAGCCACGTGGTGCGCGGCGACGACCATCTCACCAATTCCGCCGTGCAGATTCAGCTTTTTGCAGCCCTTGGTGCAAAAACCCCCCGTTTTGCCCACCTGCCGCTGTTGAAGGACGCGGAAGGTGGGGAATTGTCGAAGCGGCTGGGCAGTCTTTCCCTGAACGACCTACGCGAAGACGGCATCGAGGCCATGGCCGTCAACAGCTTGTTGGCCTCGCTTGGCACCTCGGAGGCGGTGAAGGAGCACGGCTCGATGGAAGAACTGGTGGGCGCCTTTGATTTCGCCAAGTTCAGCCGCAACCCGCCGAAATTCAGCTATGAGGAGCTGAAACGGCTCAACGGCCGCATTCTTCACCTGCTGCCCTTCGACCAGGTGGCGCCGCGCCTGGCGGAAATGGGGCTGGGAGAAGCGGACCCGGAATTCTGGACGGCGGTGCGTCCCAATCTCGCGCGTCTCGACGAGGCCAGGGAATGGTGGCGGATTTGCACCGGCGAGGTGACGCCGGTGATCGAGGATGGGGAATTCGCCGCCGTCGCCTGCGCCCTGTTGCCAGAGGGCTACTGGGACGAGGCGAGCTGGGGCCAGTGGACTAAGGCGGTGGCGAAGAAAACCGGGCGCAAGGGCAGGGACCTGTTCCATCCGCTGCGTCTGGCGCTGACGGGCTGCGATCATGGACCGGAGATGAAAGCTCTGTTACCCCTTATGGGCCGAGAGCGGGTGCAAGCCCGGCTACGCGGCGAGACCGCCTGAACAAAAAGCCGGGATTTAAGAAAAGGAAATACGGGTGAGCACCGGACTGGTTCTTCACAATACCCTGAGCCGCAGCAAGGAGCCCTTCGAGCCTCTCCATGAAGGGCGCGTGGGCATGTATGTGTGTGGACCCACGGTTTACGACTTCGCCCATATCGGCAACGCCAGGCCGGTGGTGGTGTTCGACGTGCTCTATCGTTTGCTGAAGACGCTCTATGGCGAGGTCACCTATGTGCGCAACATCACCGACGTAGACGACAAGATCATCAAGGGGGCGGCTGAGAACAACGAACCAATCGAAGCGCTGACGGAACGCACCACCAAGGCCTTTCACGAGGACGTGGCGGCGCTGGGCGCGCTGGCTCCCGACAGGGAGCCCCGCGCCACTGAGTATATCGATGACATGATCGCACTCATTGAAAAGCTGGTTGAAGGCGGCCATGCTTATGAAAGCGAAGGCCAGGTGCTATTCCACGTGCCTTCCATGGCCGATTACGGCAAGCTCTCTCGTTGTAACCGCGAAGAGATGATCGCCGGGGCCCGGGTGGAGGTGGCCGCGTACAAGAAAGACCCGGCCGATTTTCTATTGTGGAAACCCAGTGAAGACGATCAGCCGAGCTGGGACAGCCCCTGGGGGCAGGGGCGGCCGGGCTGGCATATCGAATGTTCGGCCATGAGTACGAAAATCCTGGGTGAAACCTTTGATATTCACGGCGGCGGGCTCGATCTCGTCTTTCCCCACCACGAAAATGAAATCGCCCAGAGCCAGTGCGCCCAGCCTAACGGTGGTTTCGCGCGGGTGTGGCTGCATAACGGTTATCTGATGGTGGAAGGTGAGAAGATGTCCAAGTCGCTGGGCAACTTTTACACCGTTCACGATTTGCTGGACGAGTTTCCCGGCGAGGCGATCCGGCTGCTTCTGTTGAAAACCCACTACCGGCAGCCACTGGATTTCACGAAAGACGGACTGCGGGAAGCCAAGCGTGAGCTGGACGGGTTTTATAGTGCGCTTCGCAATGCTGCCGATGTGCAGGTATTGCCGGCTGAGCCGAGTCCGGCAAGTTTGGCCGGGTTGTTGGATGACCTCAACACACCCCTGGCGATTACTCACCTGCATCGTTGTCTCGGGTCTCTGAATGAGGCGGATGACCATGGATCAAAGGTGGCGGCTAAAACAAATCTTTTATCGTCGGCGCACGTGTTGGGCCTGTTGCAACATGATTCCGAAGACTGGTTCCGGTGGGCGCCCGCGGGTGCGGCGGAGATCGACGAGGCCGAGATCAAGTCCATGATCGAAAAGCGCACTCAGGCCCGCACCGACAAGAACTTCGCCGAATCCGACCGCATACGCGACGAGCTTGCAGAGGCAGGCGTGGTGCTTGAAGATGGACCCGGCGGCACCACCTGGCGTCGCGCGGGCTGAGGCGCCCCTCCAATACGGGAAAAGAACACGAGAACACGGGCATTAGGGTCATGAGCGACAAGCGAATCTATCTCTACGATAGCACTCTGCGCGACGGCGCCCAGACCCAGGGCGTGGATTTCAGCGTCCACGACAAGACCGCCATCGCCCAGGAGCTTGGCCGACTGGGTATTGATTACGTGGAAGGCGGATGGATTGGCGCCAACCCCACCGATGATTCCTTCTTTGCCAAGCTGCCGAAAATGAAGAAGGGAAAGATCACCGCCTTTGGCATGACCCGCCGTTCCGGGTGCAGCGCCGACAACGATCCGGGGCTAAGCGCGCTGTTGTCCAGCGACGTGAAGGCGGTGTGCATGGTGGGCAAGAGCTGGGACTTTCAGGTGGAGGTGGCGCTGGGGGTCGGCTTGGCCGAAAACCTCGACATGATCCGTGACAGCGTTGCCCATGCGGCCACCAAAAAGAAGGAAGTGCTGTTCGATGCCGAACATTTCTTCGACGGCTACAAAAGCAGCCCGACCTACGCGATGGAATGTGTGAAGACGGCTTACGAGGCCGGTGCGCGCTGGGTGGTTCTGTGCGACACCAATGGCGGCACCCTGCCCCATGAGGTCTCGGAGATCGTCGAGGCGGTGTCGGAACAGGTGCCGGGGGACCATCTCGGCATCCATTGCCACGACGATACCGGCAACGCAGTGGCCAATTCGCTGGCCGCCGTGCGTGCCGGGGCGCGCCAGATCCAGGGCACCTTCAACGGACTGGGCGAGCGTTGTGGCAACGCCAATCTGGTATCGCTGATCCCCACCCTGGTGTTGAAGATGGGCTACAAGACCGGGGTCGCCAAGAAGGACCTTGCACACCTTACTCATGTGTCGCGGCTGGTGGATGAACGCCTCAGCCGCACCCCGTACCGCGGCGCGCCCTATGTGGGGGAATCGGCCTTCACCCACAAGGGGGGACTGCACGTGGCGGCGGTGGAGAAAGACCCGCGCTGTTACGAACACGTGCCGCCGGAATCCGTGGGCAACCAGCGCAATGTGGTGATTTCCGACCAGTCGGGACGGGCCAACATCATGTCCCGGTTCCGCGATATCGGCCTCGACATCGACCCCAATGACCCCCAGCTTTTGGCCTTGGTGGAACTGGTCAAGGAACGCGAACACGAAGGCTATGCCTATGACGGGGCGGAGGCTAGTTTCGAACTGTTGGCGCGGCGCACGCTGGAAGGCATGGGGGACTATTTCCGGCTCGACAGTTTCCGTATCACCGACGAGCGGCGCTGTAACGCCAGGGGCGAGATCATCGCTCTTTCCGAAGCCACCACCAAGATCGAGGTGCGGGGTGAGCATATCGTGACCGTGGCCGAGGGCAACGGCCCGGTGAACGCACTCGATGCCGCCCTGCGCAAGGCCCTGGCCCCGGCTTTTCCGGAGCTCAAAGACCTGCGGCTGGTGGATTACAAGGTGCGTATTCTCACCCCCAGCGATGGCACCAAGGCAGTGACGCGCGTTATGATCGAAAGTGCCGACGCCAAGGGCTCCCACTGGGCCACCGTGGGCGTGTCCACCAACGTCATCGAGGCCTCGTTCATCGCCCTCAATGACAGTATCGTCTACAAGCTCTTCCAGGCCGGTACCGAGGTCTAGTGTGGGTTATGGCGGGGATGGATTCGCGGCGGCGGAAAAGCACGGCGGAGGAGAAAGGGGATGTGGCCCCGACCCCGGCCATCATCCTGGTGGACCCCCAGATGGCGGAGAACATCGGCACTACGGCGCGGGCCATGCTCAACTGCGGCCTTACCGATCTGCGTCTGGTGCGGCCGCGCCAGGGCTGGCCCCACGAAAAGGCGGTGGCTGCCGCGTCCGGGGCCGATAATGTTCTGGAAGGCACAAGGGTGTTTGACACCACTGCCGAAGCCATCGCCGATCTGCACTATGTTCTGGCGGCCACGGCGCGCGGCCGCGACATGAACAAGACCATCCTTACCCCGCGCGCCGCCGGCGAGAAGACCCGCACTCTCGGATGTAGCGGCGAGGCCTGCGGTGTTTTGTTCGGCCGCGAGCGTAGCGGGCTGGTCAATGACGATGTGGCCCTGGCCGATGCTGTTCTGATGGCGCCTCTCAATCCCGCCTACCGTTCGCTCAACATCGCCCAAGCGGTCTTGCTCTTCGCCTATGAGTGGTTTCAGGCCGGCAGCGACAGCGAAGGCGAGCATTTGGTGCGGCATGGCGCGAAACCAGCCACCAAGGACGAATTACTCGGTTTTTTCACCCATCTCGAAGAGGAGCTAGATGCTGGGGGATTTCTGCGGCCGCCCGAGAAACGCCCGGCTATGGTGCGCAATATCCGCAATATGTTCCAGCGCGCCGGTCTCATGGACCACGAGGTGCGGACCCTGCGCGGAATCATCTCCGCCCTGACCATCGGGAAAAAGGCGAAAGGCAAGGGTAGCGCCGCGAAAAGGGGGAAGGGATAAGGGCGGTAAATCGGTTTGACTTGGGGGCCGCGACAAGTATATTACGCGCTCTTCAAGCAACAACATGACAAGGACAAGTGCCGGATTTATTCATGAGCAAGCGAATCCAGTCAAAACACAAGATTGACCGCCGTCTTCGGGCCAACCTCTGGGGCCGGCCCAAGAGCCCGGCCAACCGCCGTGACTATGGTCCCGGCCAGCACGGAAACGCGCGCAAGCGCAAGCCGTCCGATTTTGGCATCCAGCTCATGGCCAAGCAGAAGCTCAAGGGTTATTACGGCAATATTACCGAGCGCCAGTTCCGCCGCCTTTACGGCGAGGCCGTGCAGCGCAAGGGCGATACTGGCGAAAACCTGGTGGAACTGCTGGAGCGTCGCCTCGATGCCGTGATCTATCGCATGAAGTTTGTGCCAACCGTGTTTGCCGCCCGCCAGTTCATCAATCACGGCCATATCCAGGTCAACGGCAAGCGTGTCAATATTCCCAGTTTCCGGGTCAAGGACGGCGACATGATCACGGTCATGGAGAAGTCCCGCGAACTGCCGCTTGTCCTCGACGCCATCGTCTCGCCTGAGCGCGAGACGCCTGATTACGTGGATGTGGACTTTCAGAAAATGCAGGGGACCCTCCTGCGTGGCCCCCATCTCGCCGATATTCCCTATCCGGTGCAGATGGAGCCCAATCTGGTGGTGGAGTTCTATTCCCGCTAGTGTTTTCGGACCCAGGCCGCTTCTTCTCATCGCAAGGCATCCGTGAAAGCGGGCGCCTTTTCGTTTTATGGGCTCTACCCTGTTCTCTTTATCTGTTTATTGCCATTAATTGCTTAATAATTAATCACTATCACTAATTGCATAATATTTATGCAATTAGTGATAGTTTTTTTGCGTTCGCAAAAATTTTGCAACAAAGCAAAACCGCCGTTATGTAATAAATTATTGATATTAAATAAATAAATTAAAAATATGAAGTTGGCATCATTTTTGCTGTGCACCATTCAAGCTCTCATTATTTTTCAGGAGTGGTGCACCAATTGATGGAAACAATTCCCGTAAAAGAAAAGCTGGTCGTAGTCGGTAACGGCATGGCCGCCATGCGTGTGGTCGAGGAGTTGCTTAAATTAGCTCCCGACCTTTATGACATTACCGTCTTCGGGGCTGAGCCCTGTGGTAATTACAACCGCATCCTGCTGTCTCCGGTCCTTGCCGGCGAAAAAGACTTCGATGAGATCATGCTCAACACCGAGCAATGGTACGTCGACAATAACATCACTCTTTATACCGGCAAGGAGATTGTAGAGATCGACCGCCGCAATCGTATGGTGAAAGCCGCCGACGGAACTAGTGTTACCTACGACCGGCTGTTGCTGGCTACCGGTTCGGACCCGATCATTCTTCCCATTCCCGGCAACGACCTGCCTGGGGTCGTCAGCTTCCGCAATATCAACGATGTCCGGATGATGACCGCTGCAGCTGGAGAAAAGAGCGGAGAGAAGATCAGGGCGGTGGTGTTGGGGGGTGGGCTGCTGGGGATTGAGGCCGCCGACAGCCTGATGAAACAGGGCATGGATGTGACCGTGGTCCATCTCGTGGAGACCCTGATGGAGCGGCAGTTGGATGAGGTGGCCGGGATCATGCTGCGGCGATCCCTGGAAGAACGCGGTCTGCATTTCATGGTCTCGGCGCAGACCGAGGCCATCCTGGGTGAGGAATGCGTGTGCGCCGTGCGTTTGCAGGACGGAACCGAACTTACCGCCGATATAGTGGTTATGACCGTTGGCATCCGCCCCAACAAGGAGCTTGCCGAGAAAGCCGGCCTCTATTGCGAACGCGGTGTTGTCATCGGCAACACCATGCAGACCTTCGACCCCCGCATCTACGCCGTTGGCGAATGCGTGCAGCACAAGGATAAAACCTATGGCCTGGTCGCCCCCATATTCGAGCAGGCCAAGGTCTGCGCCAATCAACTGGCGATGATAGGGTCCACAGCCTATGAGGGGTCACAGGAATGTTCCCGGCTCAAGGTTACGGGCATCGATCTTTTCTCGGCGGGCGATTGCCTTGACGGTGAGGGAACGGAAACGCTGACATTCCACGATCCGGCGCGCGGTATTTACAAGAAACTGGTGATCGAAGACAACCGCATCTGCGGCGCTATCCTTTATGGTGATGCCGCCGACGCCACCTGGTATTTTCAGTTGATGCGCGACGGTGTTGATGTCACCGACACCCGCGACCGTTTGATGTACGGCCAGGGGCATCTGGGCGATGCCGGGCATGGCATCGGAAACCCCATTCTGGCCATGGACGACGACACGGAAGTGTGTGGCTGTGATGGCGTCTGCAAGGGGGACATCCTCCGCGCCATCACCGATGAAAATCTGTTTACCATCGAGGACGTGCGCGCCCATACCAAGGCTTCGTCCTCCTGTGGGTCATGCACCGGGCAGGTGCAGCAGATTCTCGCCTTTGCGCTGGGTGGCGATTATTCGGAGGCGCCGAAGGAAAAGCCCTTATGCGCATGCACCCAGTATACCCATGAAGACGTCAAGAAAACCATCTGCGAGAACCAGCTTAAAAGCGTTCCCGAGGTTATGAGCTTCATGGAATGGAGTGAGTCCGACGGTTGTCACGCATGCCGCCCGGCTATCAATTACTATCTGCTTTGCGCCTGGCCGGGGGCCTATAGCGACGACGGACAGTCCCGTTTCATCAATGAAAGGGTGCACGCCAACATCCAGAAGGATGGCACCTATTCGGTAGTGCCGCGCATATGGGGCGGCATGACGACCTCGGACGAATTACGCGCCGTCGCCGATGCGGCCGAGAAGTATGATGTTCCCAGCATCCATATCACCGGCGGCCAGAGAATCGACCTTCTTGGTATCGAGAAGGAAAACCTGCCGGCGATCTGGAGCGATCTTAACCGCGCCGGGCTGGTTTCCGGTCACGCCTATGGCAAGGCCGTGCGCACCGTCAAGACCTGCGTCGGTTCCGAATGGTGCCGCTTCGGCACCCAGGATTCCACCTCCATGGGCATCGAGATCGAGAAGATGTGTTGGGGCGCCTGGACTCCCCACAAGTTCAAAATGGCGGTTTCCGGCTGTCCACGGAACTGCGCCGAGGCCACAATCAAGGATTTCGGCGTGGTTGCGGTGGAATCTGGCTGGGAACTCCATCTTGGTGGTAACGGCGGTGTCCGGGTGCGCGCTACCGACCTGTTATGCAAGGTCGAGAGCAGTGAAGAGGTGCTCGAATACTGCGGCGCCTTCCTTCAGCTCTATCGCGAGGAGGCCCATTATCTCGAACGTACAGCGCCCTGGATCGAGCGCGTCGGCCTGACCTACATCAAACATCGGATGCTTGAGGACGAGGAGGGACGAAAGGCCATGCACCGGCGGTTTCTCCATGCCCAGCGTTTTGCCCAAAGCGACCCCTGGCGGGAAATGGCCGACGCTATGAATCCAGACATCCATGAATTCCTACCTTTGGAGGTTTCAGCCTAGTTATGCAGCAATGGATTGAAATATGCGCCATCGAAGATATCCCGAAACTCGGAGCAAGGGTTATCAAGACCTGGCAGGGCGATATCGCCATTTTCCGTGATGCCCATGACCAGGTGTTCGCTCTTCAGGACCGCTGTCCACACCGTGGCGGCCCGCTGTCCCAGGGAATCGTCCACGGCCAGCGCGTGACCTGTCCGTTGCATAACTGGGCCATCGAACTGGCTTCCGGCATTGCCGTGGCTCCGGATGAGGGTTGCGCCGAGCGCTACCAGTTGCGTCTGGAGGATGGCGTCATCTCACTTTTCCTGGAGGCCGGGCCTGCACTTGAGGCGATTCCGGCATGAACACCACCGGATCGGAGACTCCAGCCTGATCATGGCTAAGCTATCGCTTTAAATCACCGTATCCTGTCCGGCGTTTTCAACTTCCATATCTATTTTATGGTTTTTCCGTGCTAGGCTGTTTTCGTGCAATCCCACGATGGGGTTTCGCGGAACGGCTGAGGGAGCATGTCATGGCTTCCAAGATAGGTTTTGTGGAATGGCAGGACTCATTCGAGTTGGGCTATCAACCACTCGATGACAGCCGCAGATTTCTTGTGGAATCATTAAATGATCTGTCACGCGCCCTGGGTGATGGGGATTATTCCGAAGGGGGGCGGCTCTCTCTTCGTTTTATAAACGCCGCCCGGCGTCATTTCGCGCGTGAGGAAGACATTCTAGAGGCCATCGAATTTCCCGGACGGGAAGACCATAAGGCCCATCACGGCAAATTGATCACCACTGCCAAAAATCTTGAAAAGCTGTGCCAGGACGATCCCGATCCGGAAGATGTGAATCGCGGCTTTCTCGAACTCATGAACATGCTTCTAGATGACGTGATCCAGAGCGATCAAGATTTCCGCGACTATCTGCCCAGGGGCTAAAGGCCACTCATTTAGTCATCGGTCCCGATACGCGCCAGAATCCCGTAATGGTCGGACAGCGGAACCCGCCACCCGCCGCCCACATCAACACGGGTCTCGTGGAACACCACGCGGGCGCTGCCGCCCCGCAGGGGGTCTCCGTCGCGCGCCCTGACGAAGACATGGTCGATACGCTGAGGCGGCAGGGACATGGGACGCGCGCCCGTAATCATGGGGTTGGCCGGATCCCAGGTGATGCGTGGCGCGGCGGATGAGTCCGTGGCGCTCATGGCGCAGGAATCATTTTCGGCAAATATGTCGGTGAATCCGGCGTCCAGCATTTGCTGGTAATTTTTCACTGAAGTATGAGGTCCGGCATTGAGGTCACCGGCGATGACTGTCACATCTGCCTCTTCACCTTCGCAGCCGTCATGGCCGGCGGCAAGTTCCAGGGCCTGGGTGATTTGGTGAGCGCGGACGGATTCGGCGCGGGCGCTTTCGGGATGGCCGAACAGGCCGCCCGCCACCAGATGCAGGTTGATGACGCGCACATGGCCGAGGGCGGGATGGCAGACCAGGCATTCCAGCATGCCCATGCGGATTATCAGCTTTTGCTCCATATAGGAAACCCGGAATTCATGGGGACGGGCCCAGGCGATGGGATGGCGCGACAGCACAAGAAGCCCCGTGCCCAGAGGCAGGCCGGGATGACGGATGCCCGCATTATGGGGATAGGCGCCGGCCAGTTCCCGAGCGATAAATTGCCGGTGGGGGCGGCGAAAGACCTCTTGCAGGCAGATCACATCTGCCCCGGCCTCACCTAGGGCGCCGGGCAGCGCCGAGAGGCGTGGCGCCACGTGGGGCGCGGGCGGGTAGAACGGCAGGCGCCCGAACAGGCGCACGTCGAGAAGAAAGGTATTGAGGGTAAGAACTTGCATCAGGCGGGGAGGATCATAAGAAAAAGGGCTGGTCTGGAAAAGCCCGGCCCTGATTTCTATGGAGTGACGGCAAGCGTCAGGTCAGGAAGGACAGTAAGTTCTTGCCCGCGAGGACAACGCCGCGCGTGATTTCCACAAATTGCACGTCTTGCGGGTGGCTTTACGTGCCGGTTTCGATGCCCTTGGCGGTGAACATCTCGCCCAGTTCGCCGCTTTCGAACATCTCACGCACGATGTCGCAGCCGCCCACAAACTCGCCCTTCACATAAAGCTGAGGGATGGTGGGCCAGTTGGAGAACGCCTTGATGTTTTCGCGCAGGGCGTCGTCTTCAAGCACATCAATGCCCTTGAAAGGGACGCCAAGCTGGGAAAGCGCCTGGACCACGGCGGCGGAAAAGCCGCATTGGGGAAAGACCGGGTTTCCCTTCATGAACAGGACTACGTCGTTGGCGTCGATCTCGCTCTGGATTTTTTCTGTGGTCATTACTGAATTTCCTCTTTCCTGTAACTGTCCCTAATCGGCGTTTTCGGGCGTGGCGGTCTGGATGGCCAGGGCATGAAGTTCACCGCCCATGCGGTTGCCCAGAGCCCTGTAGACCATCTGGTGCTGTTGTACGCGGCTCAGTCCTTCAAAGGCGCTGGAAACCACCAAAGCGCCGTAATGGTCGCCGTCGCCACGCAGGTCCTCGATGGTGACCCGGGCGCCAGGGATGGCCTCTTCGATCATGGCCATTATTTCATCTGCTTCCATTGCCATGGTGGATTTCTTTATTTTTCCTCTCTAATTTTCATCTGGGACGGCCATAAACTCCGGCAGCCAGGACCCGTGAGCACGTGTTAGTTCTGAAACCGATATGGCAACCGTATCGCCCACTGTCAATAGGTCGCCTCCGGTTTTACCTATATTCTCGATAGCGACGCCGGCTTTTTGCGCCGCCGCCATCACCAGGGTGGGATTGGAGGCAGTCAGGAGATAGCGGCCCTGGTCCTCGGCGAAGAGCCAGCCATGGGTGGGAATGCCGATGTCTTCGGGGATGGCGACGGTGGCGCCCAGGCCGCCGGATATGGCCATTTCAGCCAGGGCCACGGAAATACCGCCGGACGCCACGTCGTGACAGGCGGTGAGGAGTCCTTCCTCGATGAGTCCGCGCGTAAAATCGCCGTTGCCGCGCTCGGCATTCAGATCCATTGCCGGCGGCGCGCCGTCGCGGCGCTCGGCGATCTCGCGCAGCCAGGTCGTGGCCCCGAGATGGCCCGTGGTTTTGCCCACCAGCAGGATGGTCTCGCCTTGCGCCTTGAAGGCCAGGGTCATGCGCTTGACGAGGTCGTCGATGACGCCGACGCCGCCTATGACTGGCGTCGGCAGGATGCCCTCGCCGTTGGTCTCGTTGTAGAAGGAGACGTTGCCCGAGACCACCGGGAACTCTAGCGCCCGGCAGGCCGCCCCCATGCCCTCGATACAGCCCACGAACTGGCCCATGATCTCGGGTCGTTCGGGATTGCCGAAATTCATGCAGTCGGTAATAGCGAGCGGCCTGGCCCCGGTGGCGGTAAGGTTGCGCCAGGCCTCGGCCACCGCTTGAGCGCCGCCGCTTTCGGGGTCAGCGTAACAGTAGCGCGGTGAACAGTCGGAGGTGACGGCCAGCCCCCGGTTGGAGCCGTGAATGCGCACTACCCCGGCATCGCCACCGGGCCGTTCTACCGTGTCGCCCATGACCATGTGGTCGTACTGTTCCCAGATCCAGTTTTTGGCGCAGAGGTCGGGGCAAGCGAGCAGGCGCAGCAGAGCCTCGCCGTCGGCCAGGGGGGGGTCGATATCGGCGGCTGGCAGTGGTGCAGGAGAAGGGGTGGCCTCCCATGGGCGATCGTATTCGGGCGAGGCCTCGGCCAGCGGCGCGATGGGAAGGTCGGCCACCACTTCGCCGCCCTGTTTCAGAACCATGCGCCCGTTGTCGGTAAGGTGTCCGACCACGGCGAAATCGAGCTCCCATTTCCCGAATACGGCGCGGGCCTCGTCCTCGCGGCCCGGTTTCAGCACTATGACCATGCGTTCCTGGCTTTCGGAAAGCATGATCTCGTAGGCGCTCATGCCGAGCTCGCGCACCGGCACCTGGTCTAGGTCCATTTCGATTCCGGTGCCGCCCTTGTCCGCCATCTCGAAGGTGGAGCAGGTCAACCCCGCCGCGCCCATATCCTGGATGGCGACGATGGCGTCGCTGGCCATGAGTTCGAGACAGGCTTCGAGCAGCAGTTTCTCGGTGAAGGGGTCGCCCACTTGTACTGTGGGCCGCTTGGCGTCGGTTTCGGCGTCGAATTCGGCCGAGGCCATGGTAGCGCCGTGGATGCCGTCGCGCCCCGTCTTCGATCCCACATAGACCACCGGGTTGCCGACGCCGGTGGCCGCCGAATAGAAGATGCGATCGGCGGGGGCCAGCCCCACGGTCATGGCGTTGACCAGGATATTGCCGTTGTAAGACGGGTCGAACTGGCATTCGCCGCCCACGGTGGGAATGCCCATGCAGTTGCCGTAACCGCCGATACCCGCCACCACCCCGGCCACCAGATGGCGGGTTTTGGGATGATCGGGGGAGCCAAACCGTAGCGCGTTTAAGTTGGCAACCGGACGCGCGCCCATGGTGAAGACGTCGCGCAAAATGCCGCCGACGCCCGTGGCCGCGCCCTGATAGGGCTCAATGAAAGAGGGGTGGTTGTGGCTTTCCATCTTGAACACCGCGGCCAGGCCGTCGCCGATATCGATCACGCCGGCGTTTTCGCCGGGCCCGCAGATGACCCAGGGGGCCTCCGTTGGCAGGGTCTTGAGATACTTCTTCGAGGACTTGTAGGAACAGTGTTCGGACCACATAACCGAGAAGATGCCGAGTTCGGTGAGGTTGGGTTCGCGGCCTAGAATTTTCAGAACGCGGGCGTATTCGTCTTCACTGAGCCCGTGGCCAGCCACCAATTCGGGGGTGATCTCCGCGGGGGTGGCGGTCTGTGTCGCCTGTCTGGTCATGCCGCGCAGGCCTCCACCAGACCATCGAACATGGCGCGCCCGTCGACGCCACCGAGCAGGGCATCGGCAAGGCGCTCGGGGTGGGGCATGAGGCCCAGCACGTTGCGGTCCTCGCCAAGAATGCCCGCAATGCTTCGCGCCGAGCCGTTGGGGTTGGCCCCGGCTGTGAGTTTGCCGTCCGCGTCACAATAGCGCAGGGCCACTCGGTCGTCATTTTCGAGCCGGTCCAGCGTCGCCTCGTCGGCGAAATAGTTCCCGTCGTGATGGGCGATGGGAATGCGCAGCACATCTCCCTTGGCATAGGCGCGGGTGAAGGGGTTGGCGGTTGTTTCCACCCGCAGCAGCACGTCGCGGCAGACAAATTTCAGCGAGGAGTTACGCATGAGCGCGCCGGGCAACAGACCGGTCTCGATCAATATCTGGAAGCCGTTGCAGATGCCCAGAACTGGGGTGCCGCCCTTGGCACGCTCAGCCACTTCGCGCATCACCGGGGAATGGGCGGCGATGGCGCCGGAACGCAGGTGGTCGCCGTAGGCAAAGCCGCCGGGAACGACGATCAGGTCATAGGCACCGAGATTGGTGTTACGGTGCCACACCATGTCCGGCGCGCGGCCCATGGATTGCTCCAACGCTACCGCCACGTCGCGGTCGCAGTTGGAGCCGGGAAAGACAATGACGGCGGCTTTCATCTGCGGCGCGTCACCTCCGTGTGGTGTGGGATCATGATTCGATCTCGATGCTGTAATCCTCGATTACGGTGTTGGCGAGAAGCTTTTCGCACATGGCGTCCACGGAAGCCCGCGCGGCCTCACTGTCATTCTCTTGCAGGTCGATCTCGATGTATTTGCCCTGGCGCACCCCGTCCACGTCGGAGAATCCCAGCGCCTCCAGGGCGTTGGCGATGGCCTTGCCCTGGGGGTCCAGGACACCCTGTTTGAGGGTGATGTGGATGCGGGCCTTCATGGGACGGATCGGCCCTCTATTGCAGGGTTTCGGGACCTTGAATGTCGGTCGGCCCGCTCTCGGGCAGGATGCCGAGGCGACGCGCCACCTCTTGATAGGCTTCCTCCACATCGCCCATGTCGCGGCGGAAGCGGTCCTTGTCTAGCTTTTCGTTGGTCTTGGTGTCCCACAGGCGGCAGGAATCTGGGCTGATCTCGTCGGCCAGGATGATGCGCATTTCCTCGCCCTCCCAATGGCGACCGAATTCGATCTTGAAATCAATTAAGCGCAGGCCGACGCCGAGAAACAAGCCCACCAGGAAATCATTGATGCGCAGGGACATGGACATGATCTCATCCAGTTCCTGGTTGGTGGCCCATCCGAAGGTAGTGATGTGTTCCTCGGTAATCATGGGATCGCCAAGCTCATCGTTTTTGTATGTGTATTCGATGATGGAGCGGGGCAAAGGCGTGCCTTCCTCGATGCCCAGCCGCTTAGACAGGGAGCCGGCGGCCACGTTACGCATGATCACTTCCACCGGGATGATCTCCACCACCTTTACGAGCTGTTCGCGCATGTTGAGGCGGCGTATGAAATGGGTGGGCACGCCGATCTCGGCGAGCCGGGTCATGATGAGCTCGGAAATGCTGTTGTTGATGACACCCTTGCCAGTGATGGTGCCCTTTTTCTCGTTGTTGAAGGCGGTGGCATCGTCTTTGAAATACTGGACGATGGTGCCGGGTTCGGGGCCTTCGAAAAGAACCTTGGCCTTGCCTTCGTAGATCTGTTTGCGACGGGACATGGAACCTATCCAGGATGGAAAAAAGAAAAGACGGGGACTGGAAAAACGACTCCCGCGGTGAACTGTCTTTTAGCAACTGCACGCCGACTCCACAATGTCCGGCAGTGTCTTTCTCACCCATAATTTTTCTTACCCACCTGCCTCCATATCCACGGTAGCAAAAGGGGTGGTGTCCGGAGGGCCGGGAGCAAAGCGCCAGAGCGGTTTTGGTGGTGGAATGCGGGGCACGGGAAGGGCGATGATGGAACTGCTGAGGGTACTGATTCCGTCCTTAGAACGCAGCATCATGGCGGCTTCTGCGTCGTTTTCGGGGTCGAGGCTGCGCCCCGCGAGCAGAGTTTCCCAGGCCACCCAGTCATCGTTTTTGGGTACGGGCGCGGGCGCCGCGGCGAACAGCGGCAAATAGTCGCGGATACGAGGACAGGTGGAATCATTGCGGTCGAAATCGGTGATTATGGAAAGGCCGAGAGGTATCTCCGCCATTTCGATGGGCGCCTCCTCCTCATCCGTATGACGCAGCCAGAAGGCGTCCCGGGCGTCGGCCACCACCAGGTTGAAGGAACGGTAGCCGCCAGGGAAAAGGTCGCAGAGGGCGCGGGCTGCGGCTCCGGCCTCGGCGTGGTCAAGGGCTTCAAGCACCAGCTCCCCGCGCGAGCGCCGGTCCGGGGTCGGACCCAGGGAGCCCGAGCGGTTCAGCACCGCGGCCACAACGCCCATATCGTTGACGCCGAGCCAGCTTCCCCCGCCCAAGCAGTCGTATCCGGCTACCACGTCGCTGCGGTCGGGCCAGTGCCGTCCCGGCGGTTCCCAGGGGCGGCTTGGTATTTCATCGCGGTTGGCGGCCAGCAACAGCGGCCATGCCTCTTCCGGGCGGCGCAAGACGATTACGGTACACATGGCGAACGATGACTCATTTGTACTTTCACTTACCGGAGATGGGCCGCTATAAGATGGAAAAGACGCCTACAAAAACATATATGACTACCAGCTAAAATCCCCGGGAGGAGAAAGAGTTTCATGACCACCTTCAAAAATCGTGAAAAGGGCTTCGAGGCCAAGTTTTCCCACGATCAGGAAATAGATTTCAAGGTGACCTCGCGGCGCAACAAGTTGTTGGGGCTGTGGGCCGCTGAACAGTTGGGGCTGGAGGGTTCGGCGGTAGAACATTACGCTAGGGATGTAGTGGAGGCCGATTTTGAGGAGCCCGGCGACGCCGACGTGGTACGTAAGGTGCTGGAGGATTTCAACCGGCAGGGCAAGGCTCTGAGCGAACATCACCTGCGTCTGGAAATGGATCGCCTCGCCAGCGAAGCGCGGATGCAGATTCAGGCCGAGGAAGGCGCCAAGGAGAAAGAATAGCCGTTTTCTGCCCCTGTGGTTTTGTGGCCGCTCAGGCCTTTTTAAAGACCCTCTTAAAAATCGTATCAATCTGTTTCAGATGATAGCCGAGGTCGAACAGGGCGTCGATCTCGGCTCCGTCGAGATGGGCAGCTACCTTTTTGTCAGCCTTGAGCAAGGCGGCGAAGTCTTTTCCCTTTTCCCAAGACTTCATGGCATTGCGCTGTACGCACGCATAGGCGTCCTCGCGGCTCATGCCTTTCTGGGTCAGGGCCAGCAGCACCCGCTGTGAGTTATAGAGGCCGCCCTGGGAGTCGAGATTGGTGCGCATGCGTTCGGGATACACCACCAGCTTGTCCACCACCTGCGCCGTTCGCGCCAGGGCGAAATCCAGGGTCACGGTGGCGTCGGGGCCGATCATGCGCTCCACTGAAGAGTGGGAGATGTCCCGTTCGTGCCACAGGGCCACGTTTTCCAGCGCCGGCACCACGGCCGAACGGACTATGCGTGCCAGCCCCGTGAGATTCTCGGTGAGTACAGGATTGCGTTTGTGGGGCATGGCCGAAGAGCCCTTCTGGCCGGGAGCGAAATATTCCTCCGCCTCGCCCACTTCGGAACGTTGCAGGTGGCGTATCTCGGTGGCTAGACGCTCCAGCGAAGAGGCGATGACGCCGAGGACGGCAAAGAACATGGCGTGGCGGTCGCGGGGAATGACCTGGGACGAGATCGGCTCCACGGCAAGTCCCATCTTTTCCGCCACGTGTTGTTCCACCGCTGGGTCGATATTGGCGAAGGTGCCTACGGCCCCGGAGATAGCGCAGCTTGCCACGTCGTGGCGTGCCGATTTTAAGCGCCGCCGGTTGCGCTGGAATTCAGCGTAAAAGCCCGCCAGCTTCAGCCCGAAGGTGGTGGGTTCGGCATGAATGCCGTGGCTGCGCCCCATACATACCGTTTCCTTGTGCTCCAGGGCGCGTTTTTTCAACGCCGCAAGCAGGGCGTCGAGATCGCCGAGAAGGATGTCACCGGCCTGGGCAAGCTGTACCGCGAGACAGGTATCGAGTACGTCGGAAGAAGTCATGCCCTGGTGCAGGAAGCGCGCCGGTTCCCCCACATGCTCGGTCACATTGGTAAGAAAGGCGATAACGTCGTGTTTGGTTTCCCGCTCGATCTCGTCGATGCGCGCTACCTCGAAGCGGCCTTTTTCCCACACCTCCTGGGCGGCTTCCTTGGGGATGACGCCGAGTTCGGCCTGGGCATCGCAGGCATGGGCCTCGATTTCGAGCCATATCCTGAACTTGTTTTCGGGTTCCCAGATGGCGGCCATTTCGGGCCGGGAATAGCGTGGAATCATCTTTAGCCTCGATGTGATCGATCTGGGGAAGGGGGAGTTTACCCTAGAGCTCACTCCGATCAAATGGAATCAATTCTGATAGCTTCATGGCGTGGAGGTCCACCAGGCATGGCGTGCCGCGCGATGCCGCCACATCTGGCAAGCGCTATAACGTAGCGGGGACCCGCCATGGGCCATCCCCTCGGGACCGGGCATTTCTGGTCTGGAGCAGGCGATTTGAAATGCCCCTTATTGGCATGTTGGAAAAAACTGGGTTTGGTGAAATTTCCATTCATTTTTTGGGGGGTCTTGCGGGGCGGCCGTCTTTGCGCCATATGAAGCAGCAATATTCACATTTAAGGGTTTGCAAACCGATATGGGGCAGGAAAAATTCACCTTTCAGGCGGAAGTCAGCAAGCTGCTGGACATTGTCGCCCACTCGCTCTACAGCCATAAGGAAATTTTCCTTCGCGAGCTTATCTCAAATTCCTCGGACGCCTGCGAAAAGCGCAGCTTTCTGGCGCTGACACAGCCTGAACTGACGCCCGAGGGGGAGGCGAAGATAATGCTGGCGGTGGACGCCAAGAAAGGCACGCTGGCCGTCGCCGATAACGGTATCGGCATGAATCACGACGATCTGGTGGAAATGCTGGGCACCATCGCCCGCTCCGGCACCCAAGCCTTTCTCGACCAGATCGCGGCGCAAGCCAAGAAGAAAGACAAGAAGAAAGACAAGGCGGATATCTCCCCCATCGGCCAGTTCGGGGTGGGCTTCTACTCCGCCTTCATGGTGGCGAAAAAAGTCGAGGTGTTGACCCGTAAGGCCGGCGAGGACAAGGCCTGGCTGTGGGTTTCCGACGGCAAGGGAGAGTTTTCCATCACCGATGCCGAGCGCGGCGAGGCCGGCACCACGGTAACCCTACACATCACCAAGGAAGATAAGGAATTCCTTGAACGCTCGCGCATCGAACATATCATTCGCACCCATTCCGACCACATCGCCATACCCATTGTCATGGCGGGCGATGGTGAGGCGGGCGAGGAAAAGCTCAATACCGCCTCGGCCCTGTGGACGCGGCCCAAGAAGGACATCAACGCCGACCAGTACACCGAGTTCTACCACCATGTGGGACACGGCTTCGATGAGCCGTGGATGATCCTGCACAACACGGTGGAGGGCATGGCCTCCTATACCAGCCTGCTCTTTATTCCTTCCATGCCGCCCATGGACCTGTTCCATCCCGAACGCAAGGGCCATGTGAAGCTGTATGCGCGGCGCGTCTTCATCACCGATGACTGCGAGGGCCTGTTGCCGGGCTGGCTGCGTTTCCTGCGCGGGGTGGTGGATTCCCAGGACCTGTCGCTCAATATCAGCCGTGAAATGCTCCAGAACGACCCCAAGCTGGTGAAAATCCGCAAGGGTCTGGTGAAGAAGGTTTTGGGCGAGCTGAAGAAGAAGGCTTCGAGCGCTCCCAACGATTACGCCCTGTTCTGGAGCAATTTCGGCACGGTGCTGAAGGAGGGCCTCTACGAGGATTTAGAGAACCGCGACAAGCTGTTGGAACTGGCCCGCTTCCGCAGCACCAAAAGCGAGACACTCACCTCCCTTGCCGGTTACGTGGAACGCATGGGCGAGGGTCAGGACTCCATCTATTACATCTTCGGCGAGGACAAGGACCAGATCGCCCATAGCCCGCAGCTTGAAGGCTTCAGGGCGCGCGGGATAGAGGTGCTGTTGTGCACCGATCCCATTGACGAATTCTGGGTCTCGTCGGTTGGCACATTCCAAGACAAGCCCTTCGCCTCCGTCACCAAAGGCGATGCCGGGCTCGACAAAATCGCCGAGAAGGAGAAGGCTAAGAAGGGCAAGGGCAAGAAGAAGAAAGACAAGGTCCCGGATTTAGAACCCCTGATCACGGCCATGAAGACGGCGCTCGACGGCGAGATTAAGGACGTGATGGTGTCCACGCGGCTCACCGACAGCCCGGTCTGTCTGGTGGCCGGCGAAGGCGATATGGACCTGCAGTTGGAACGCATGCTCAAACAACACGGCCAGCTGAAGGAAGGCGTGGACAGCCTGCGCATCCTTGAGATCAACGCCGACCACTCCCTGATCCGGATCCTCGCCGAAAGGGCCGGAAAAGGCGAAGGCGACATGACCGACGCCGCCCATCTGCTGCTCGATCAGGCGCGCATCGCTGAGGGTGAAACCGTGCGCGATCCGGCGGCCTTCAGCGCCCGGCTCTGCGCGGTTCTGGAAAAAGGGCTGGATTAGAGGGTTACTGCTGCATGGCATAAGGGGGGCCATGCTTGTGGAAATCAAATGGTTCGCGGTGGCGGCGATTCTGCTGGTGGTGCTTGCCGGCGGAGACGGGTATTGACGGTCTCAGCCATCGCCACCATTGCCGTAGGGCGGGCAGGTATGGCCCGCCAGGGACAGGGTGAAAATCTCATATCCGTCCCCGGTGACGCCGATGGTGTGCTCGAACTGGGCCGATAGCGAACGGTCCTTGGTCACCGCCGTCCAGCCGTCGGCGAGGATTTTCACCTCGTAATGGCCGGCGTTAATCATGGGTTCGATGGTGAAAATCATGCCCTCCCGCAGGGTCAGCCCCTGGCCCGGCTCGCCGTAATGGGTGACGCTGGGCTTGTCATGGAAGATGCGCCCCACCCCGTGACCGCAGAAATCACGGACCACCGCATAGTTCCTGCCCTCGGCGTAACTCTGGATGGCGTGGCCGATATCGCCCAAGGTGGCGCCGGGTTTCACTGCCTCGATACCGCGCATCATGGCCTCGTAGGTGGCCTCCACCAGGCGCCGTGCCTTGACCCCCACCTTGCCCACATAAAAGGTGCGGCTGGTATCGCCGTGCCAGCCGTCGAGAACAGGGGTGACGTCGATGTTGATGATATCACCCTCGGCCAGAACCTTTTTCCCGGGAATGCCGTGGCACACCACATGATTGACTGAGGTGCAGACCGATTTGGGAAAGCCGCGATAACCCAGCGGCCCCGGCACTGCGTCGTGGTCGAGAGTGAACTTGTGGCACAGTTCATCGATCTCGCCGGTGGTGACGCCAGGACGCACATGAGGGGTGATGAAATCCAGCGTCTCGGCGGCGAGCTTTCCGGCGCGGCGCATGGCGGCGAAGCCAGCTTCGTCGTGCAGTTTGACGGCCTCGGTTATGCGCGCGCCGGCGTCGGGCGTGTCCATTTGGTTCATGGGGCGTCTTTCATAACTGTCTTTATCATGTGTTTTTCAGGCGGTTTCTCGCCAAGGGGAAGGGGCCGCCCAAGACTATGCCCGCGGGGGACAGCTTGCAATCGTAGCGCAATATTTCAACACCTGCTGTCCGCGCCTGCTCGTAAGCCTTTGCATAGGCTGGGTCAATATCATCGGCGATGCGGAATTCCCTGCAGTCGCCGCGCTGGGCCAGATAGAGCATGACGGCGCGCGCGCCTTCGCGCACCATTTCGGCTAGTGCGTGAAGATGCTTGGTGCCGCGGGCGGTGACGGCGTCGGGAAACTCGGCAATTCCCTTTTTTTCTTCCGTGTTGCGGCGCAGGGTGACGCTTTTCACCTCCACGTAACAGGGTGGCTTGGCCTCGTCCTCCAGCAGCAGGTCAATGCGCGAATTGCCGGCGTATTTTACCTCGCGGCGCAGCGACCGATAGCCCGCCAGTTCCGGCACCAAGCCTTCACGCACCGCTTCCTCGGCGATGGTGTTGGCGCGGTGGGTGTTGACTCCCACCAGCGTTCCGCCGGCTTCCACCAGTTCCAGGGTATGGGCGAGCTTGCGCTTGGGATTGTAGGAGGTGGAGAGCCACACCGGAAATCCTTCTCCGCACAACCCCAGCATAGAGCCCGAATTGGGGCAATGGGCGGTGACGGTTGCGCCGCCTTCCATCTCCACATCGGCGAGGAATCGTTTGTAGCGGCGCAACAGGTGGCCGCTGATGAGGGGTTGGGGAAACTTCATGGAAGGAAAGGTAAGGCCAACGGCTTCCGCATTCAACGCCAGCCGCGCTACCATTGCGGCCATGTTGGAACTGGGGGCCGAGCCGGTGGAGACGGCGGCGGGAGAGGAGAGATAACCCGTTCTAGCGCTTGAGCAGGGCGCTGGCCTGAGGATCGCGGTCCTGCCAGCCGTGGCGCTCGAGTTCGGGAACATTGTGTTCTTCCCGCGGATAGCCGATGCAGAGATAGGCCACCAGCGACCAGCTTTCCGGAACATCAAGGATGGCCTCAATTTTTTTGGGGTTGAGGATGGAGACCCAGCCCAGGCCGACGCTCCTGGCCCGGCCCGCCAACCACAGGGTATGGACGGCCATGACCACGGAATAGGGCAAGGCCTCAGGCATGGTCTTGCAGCCCACCCCGTGGCCGCTTTGAGTGGTGTTATCCACGAACACCGCCATCTGTACCGGCGCGTCGTCGAGGCCGGCCAGTTTCAGCGAGGCATAAAGCTTTGCCCGCTCACCCTCGTAGTCATCCAGCGCCTCGCGGTTGCAGGCCAGAAAATCTTCGCGCACGGCGGCGCGGCGGGAGGGGTCGTCGACGGTGACGAAGCGCCAGGGCTGGCTGTGCCCCACCGAAGGAGAGAGCGCGGCCTCGGCGATGAGGTCTTCCACCGTGCTGGGGGGCAGCGTGTCGGTGCGGAAGTGACGCACATCGCGCCGCCACACCAGAAGATCGTGGAGGCGGCCACGGAAGGAATCATCGAATTCGGGGGGCTGGGGCATGGCGTTTTTTACTGCGATGGCGTGGCGCGGGAAATGTCTCTGGAAGTGTCCTGAAGGAAGGGGACACCATACCCGCAATGAGGGGATTGGTGAAAGGTCGTGTTTTGGAGATAATGAGGGGCCCGGCATGTTCCGGAAGGGATAATCGCGGCGCGCAGTATATGGCGAGACCATGGTGATATGCTATCTTTAACAGCCTCTTACGGAGGAGGCGCGGAGTTGTTAATGATGAAGGAGATATGACATGACCACAGCCGGCGCAGTGGCGGTAAGCCTTGGCGGGGGAACTTATTTCACTCTCCTTGAAGAGGCAAAGAAGGCGCGGACGTGCGTTTCGAGCTGTCTTGCGTTGCTCTCGAAATAACCGCAAATGTCACGAAGCATAAAGCCGCCGCCGTTGTCGCCGGTGCTGTTCGCCGGAATGGCCTTGCGTCCGTTGCCGCCAGCTTTAATGCAGCCCGCGCTGGATATTGCCATGACGACGGTCCGGCGGCGTCATCCGGAACTCTTCGACCGTCTGTCGTGTCTGGAGAATCCGGTCTTCCTGATCGATCCCGTCGACCTGCCGCTGGTTTTTATCCTCAGGCCTGGTGCCGCCGCTCCGAGCCTGACGGCGGCGCGAAACGCGGACGGCATCGGGGCGACGGCCACAGTGCGCGGACCGCTGATGGCGCTGATGGGCTTGCTTGAGGGCACCAGTGACGGCGACGCCCTTTTCTTCTCGCGTTCGCTTGTGTTCGAGGGAGACACCGAAGCGGTGGTGGCCCTGCGCAATGCCGTAGACGACGCGGAGATCAGCCTGTTTGAGGACCTGTTATCAGTGCTTGGGCCGTTGGCGCGTCCGGCGCGGCGTGTGGTCGGCATTGTTGCGGGAGTGGCATCACGGGCCGCCCGCGATATGGAAGCGATCCGTTCCGTCTTCGCCGCTCCGGCCGTGCGCCGGGACGATATCCCTGAGACGAGCCTGAAAGAACTGGGAGGAACGGTGGCGCCGCCGGCCCGTAGCGGCCACTGTTCGCAGGCCGGGAACCGTGACTAAAAAGCTTGAGCTTGTCTGTCCCGCTGGGACTCCGGCTTCGCTGCGGGCCGCCGTCGATGCCGGTGCCGATGTGGTCTATCTCGGATTCCGTGACGCCACCAACGCCCGTAATTTCCCCGGCCTCAATTTTAGCCGCGACGAGCTGCGCGCAGGGCTGGATTACGCTCATGCCCGCGGCGCGCATGTCTACGTCACCATTAATACCTTTCCCAGGGCGGGCGATCCCGGACCGTGGCGCGAGGCCGTCGACGATGCCTCGGCGTTGGGCGCCGACGCCATAATCCTCGCCGATATCGGACTGACCGATTACGCGGCGGGCGCGCATCCCGAATTGCGCCGTCATCTCTCGGTACAGGCATCTGCTTCCAATGCCGAGGCGATCCGTTTCTACCAGGAGGCCTTCGGCATTAAACGGGCGGTGCTGCCGCGCGTGCTCACCATGCCGGAAATCGCCGAACTCAACCGCAAGGTCGCTATCGAGACCGAAGTCTTCGTTTTCGGCGGGTTATGCGTCATGGCCGAGGGCCGCTGCACTCTCTCCTCCTACGTCACTGGTGAATCGCCCAACATCAACGGCGTCTGCTCACCGGCCGCCCATGTGCGCTATGAGGAGGAAGATGAGCAGCTGGTTTCCCGTCTTGGCGGCTATACCATCAATGCCTTCGCCGAGGGTGAAAAAGCCGGTTATCCTACCCTGTGCAAGGGCCGCTTCGTGGCTGGCGGACAGGCCCGCTATCTGTTCGAGGAACCCACCAGCCTCAATGCGGTCCATATGTTGCCGGAGCTCATGGCCGCCGGTGTAACGGCATTGAAGATCGAGGGGCGGCAGCGGGGCCGCGCCTATATTTCCCAGGTTGTGGCTGCTTTCCGCCGCGCCGTGGACGCAGCAGCTGAAGGGCTTTCTGTGCCGAGGGAGGATCTGGTCGCTGTCACCGAGGGCCAGCGCAAGACCTCCGGCGTTTACGAGAAGACCTGGCGTTAGGAATGGTAAAGGGAAGCTCTGCACATCTGACGCTCGGACCGGTCCTGTTCAACTGGGCCCCGGAGCGCTGGCGCGATTTCTATTTCCGCATCGCCGACGAGGCCCCGCTGGATACGGTCTGCGTGGGCGAGGTGGTGTGTTCGAAACGGGCCCCGTTTTTCGCACCCTATCTTGCCGACGTGGTCGAACGCCTGGGTTCGGCGGACAAGGAGGTGGTGCTCTCGACGCTGGCTCTGATCATGAACGAGCGCGAGATGGCTCTGGTGCGTGAGACCGTGGAAAACACGGACTTCCTGGTGGAGGCTAATGACATTTCCACCGCCGCCCTGCTCAAGGGGCGCCCCCACGCCGTCGGCCCCTTCGTCAACATCTACAACGAAGGCACGCTTGCTTATATGGCGTGTAATGGCGCCGAGCGGGTGACGCTGCCGGTGGAGCTTGCGGCGTCTTCCATCGCCGCCCTCGCCAAGTCCGCCCCCGCCGAGCTGGAGGTGATGGTCTTTGGACGCCTGCCACTGGCCATTTCGGCGCGCTGTTACCACGCTCGCTGTCATAATCTTTCCAGGGACAACTGTCAGTTCGTTTGCGAGAAGAATCCCGACGGGCTTGATGTGGATACTCTGGACGGCGAGCCCTTTCTGGCCGTCAACGGCGTGCAGGCTCTATCCCATGCCTATTGCAATATGGCTGGTGATCTTTCTGTCCTCCGGGATTTGGGCATCGGGCGTTTCCGTCTCTCGCCCCATAGCGGGGACATGGTGCGCATCGCCGAGGCTTTCCGCGCCGTGCTCGATAACAAGATGGCGCCCGAGGAGGCAAACGCCGCCATCGCCGTGGAGACCGGCGGCATGCCCCTTGCCAATGGCTATTTCCACGGCAAGGCAGGTGCCGCGTTTGAGGGCGGGTCTTTAATGTAACGTGGTGAAGGAAGGAGCCACCTACCCGCAACGGGGGGCTGGTTAAAGGCCGCGTTTTGGAGATAATGAAGAGCGTGCCCGCTTGGCGGAACTGGTAGACGCAACGGACTTAAAATCCGTTTTCCGTAAGGAAGTGGGGGTTCGAGTCCCTCAGCGGGCACCATTGAGCGTATTGTTACCTTTTGTCCTTGCCGGAAGGGAAAGAGCTATGAGCCATAAGGGCTGTTCCTCGCAGCAAGGCGAAGAGCCCGAGCCGGAGCCTAAACCGGAAGAGCACTCTTGCTGTCATCACGAGGGCGGTGGCGAGGGCGGTCACGGCACCCATAAAGCATCTACGGCGCCGGGCTTTACCTGTCCCATGCACCCCGAGGTCCATCAGGGCGGCCCCGGAACCTGTCCCGAATGCGGCATGGCCCTGGAGCCGGAAACCGTTCCCGCCAAAGACGCCCCCAATCCCGAACTCGTGGACATGACCCGCCGCTTCTGGATCGGCGGGCTGCTGGCGGCGCCGGTGGTAGTGCTGGAAATGGGCGGCCATATCCCTGGCCTGGGGCTGGAACATCTGCTGCCGGCACAGATTTCCATCTGGCTCCAGGCTTTCTTCGCCACCCCGGTGGTGCTGTGGGCAGGCTGGCCCTTCTTCGTGCGGGGTTGGCAGTCGCTGGTCACCCGTAAGCTCAACATGTTCACCCTAATCGCCCTGGGCACGGGAGCGGCCTGGGCCTATAGCGCGGTGGCGGCGCTGGCGCCGGGGATTTTCCCCAACAATTTCCGCGGCCCCGGCGGCGAGGTGGCCGTCTATTTCGAGGCCGCTGCCGTGATCGTGGTGCTGGTGCTGCTTGGGCAGGTTCTGGAACTGTGCGCCCGCGCCGGAACCAGCGCCGCCCTGCAGGCGCTGCTCGATCTTGCACCCAAGACCGCGCTTCGTCTCAACAATGCGGGAGAGGACGAAGAGGTGGCGTTGGACTCGGTGATGGCCGGTGACCGGCTGCGGGTGCGCCCCGGCGATAAGGTGCCGGTGGACGGCGAAGTGGCGGAAGGCAAGAGCGTCGTGGACGAATCCATGGTCACCGGGGAATCCTTTCCGGTGACGAAGCAGGCCGGGGATGCCGTCATCGGTGGCACCCTGAACGGCACCGGCAGTTTCGTCATGACGGCCCAGCGCGTGGGCAGCGAAACCATGCTGGCCCAGATCGTGCAGTTGGTGGCCGAGGCCCAGCGCAGTCGCGCCCCGATTCAGCGTCTGGCCGATGTAGTAGCGGAGTATTTCGTGCCGGCGGTGGTGCTGGCAGCGGTGGTAGCGTTTGTGGCATGGGCGGTATGGGGGCCACCCCCGGCCATGAGCTTCGCCCTTATCGCCGCGGTGTCGGTACTCATCATCGCCTGTCCCTGCGCCCTGGGGCTGGCCACACCCATGTCCATTATGGTCGGGGTGGGGCGTGGCGCCCAGGCCGGGATCCTGATCAAGAATGCCGAGGCGCTGGAGCGTTTCGAGAAGGTGGATACCCTGGTGGTGGACAAGACCGGCACCCTGACCGAGGGCAGGCCCATGGTCACCACGGTGACTACTGATGGGGATGGCAGGGAAGACGAAATATTACGCTTGGCGGCCAGCCTCGAGCGCGGCAGCGAGCACCCGCTTGCCGCCGCCATTGTCGAGGCGGCGCGCGACAAGGGGCTGCAACTAGGGACGGCAGACGACTTCCAATCGGTGACGGGAAAGGGCGTCACCGGGCGCGTGGAGGGCGCCACGGTGGCGTTGGGCAATGTGAAACTGTTGGCCGATCTGGGCATCGACAGCGGGTCTCTGGAAGAGGTTTCGGAAGAACATCGTAGCAAGGGTGAAACCATCATGTTTGTGGCCCTCGATGGCCAAGTGGCCGGGATTATCGGGGTTTCCGATCCCGTTAAGGAGTCCACGCCGGCTACTCTGGAGGCGCTGCGCGAAGAGGGGGTGCGTATCGTCATGCTTACCGGCGATAACCTGGCCACAGCGCGGGCGGTGGCGGACAGGCTGGGAATTACAGACGTGGAGGCCGAAGTGCTGCCCCAGGAGAAGGGCGCTGTGGTGGCGCGGCTGCAACAGGAAGGCGCCGTGGTAGCCATGGCCGGGGACGGCGTCAACGATGCTCCGGCGCTGGCCCAAGCCGATGTGGGCATCGCCATGGGGACCGGAGCCGACGTCGCCATACAGAGCGCAGGCGTGACTCTGATCAAGGGCAATCTAGACGGCATCGTCCGCGCCCGGCGGCTGAGCCGGGCGGCTATGGGCAATATCCGCCAGAACCTGTTCTTCGCCTTTTTCTATAACGCCTTGGGCGTGCCGGTGGCGGCGGGGGCGCTCTATCCGTTTACGGGGATTCTCTTGAATCCCATCATCGCCGCCGCGGCCATGGCGCTGAGTTCGGTCTCGGTCATCAGCAACGCGCTGCGGCTGCGCCAGGTGAGGCTGTAGAGACGGGGGCTTGAACTCCCACGGTTGCATCTGGTCTTTCCCCTGTGCGACACCCTTGAGGACGGCCTGCGCAAGTTCGCCGGCTCCTTGGTTTTATTACTTGCTCACGTGACCGCCCATGAGTCCGAAAAGCTCTTCCGCGCCCTCGCTTGAACCCTTCCACACGCAATCGCTGGCGGTGGACGCTGTCCACACGCTTTATGTGGAGCAGAACGGCCACCGGGGGGGTGTGCCCGCCGTCTTTCTCCATGGCGGGCCGGGCAGCAATTGCCAGAAGGCCCATCGCCGACTGTTCGACGGCAAGGTTTTTCACGCGGTTTTGTTTGACCAGCGCGGCTGTGGGCTGAGCACGCCCAAGGGTTGTTTGGACGATAACAGCACCGATTTTCTCATT
>Ga0208278_1000145_pt1 | contig 37740 bp, 35 predicted proteins | sample ETN01SmetaG_FD_185794 | JGI IMG/M metagenome (GOLD analysis project Ga0208278, IMG submission 185794) | Marine microbial and viral communities from oxygen minimum zone, Eastern Pacific Ocean - ETNP2014F12-01SV259 (SPAdes) (version 2) | ecosystem: Environmental > Aquatic > Marine > Oceanic ...
ACCAGGAACAGGCACTAGACAAATTAGCATAAGCAAAAAGAGACAAAAAATATTTATCACATGTTTCAATTTTTTCTCTTTCAACGAACTCTTTAAAAAGCTTTGAGCCAGGATACGGCACAAAAGGGAAAACGTTAACTTCCTGAAGTCCAATATATGCCATCTTTATAACCAATAAGTAACTTTTTAAAAAATCCCAAACACGTTCTCCCGGTAAACCAATGATCATATTAACACTCGTATTGATGCCGACAAACAAACTATCCTTGATTATGGAAACAATCTGTTTAGGATCGTTTCTTTTTTGTACCATCGACAGGACCTTTTGTGAAGCCGATTCAACAGCAAAATCCAGCTCCCGACAACCAGCTTTATACATGAGCGCCAGAACTTCCCGGTCTAAAGACTCTACCCTGAGAGTAGGTAACTGCCAGGTAATATTAAATCTGCGATTTAGAATTTCATTACAGAAATCCTCGATTTTACTTTTCTGGACTACCGCGGTTAAGTCAGAAAAAACGAAATTATTTACCCCGTACTGGTTAATATGTTTTTCCATTTCATCTACAACTAGCTTGGGATTTCTCGTTTGCCAGGGATTTCCCCACATATTAGTGTTAGAACAAAACGTGCATTTATATGGACAACCCCTACTTGCCAACATTGGAATAGTCCGCCCACGCTGAATATGATAATTGAGGTTCCGAGAAAGATAATTATCTATAGGAAATAGGTCCCATGCCGGAAATGGTATTTTATCAATTTCGCTCACTCGGCGAGCTTTTGGATTATGATGGATGCTTCCTTTACTTCGTTCACGGTAAACAATACCTGGAATATCCAACCAATTTTCATCTTTTTCTATTCTTTTTACTATCTGCGCAAAAACCTCTTCTCCTTCTCCTATTACGCATATGTCCAATTCAGGAGAGTCTTTTAAACAAAAATCAGGTATTGCTGAAATATGCTCTCCTCCGGCAACAATTATACTTTCGGGTGAAAGTTTATGGACATATGTTATTAATTCTCTATTAAAAATCCATTCTTGCGAAAACATACACGTAAATCCAATAACCCTGGCAGGTTTCAGCCGCTTTCTTAGAGCAGAAAACGGCATTCCATATGCAACGTACTTACTATGCGTGATCTCTGTATGATCTATATCCTCCCCACACATATCGATAACATCAACTTCAAAGCCTGCAGCCCTTGCAGCTGCAGCAATATATGCAATCCCTAGATATGGCACTCTTTGTGCCCCCATTATACCTATGCTATAGACCGGAGGTCGAATCAGTGTAATATCCGTACTCAACATTAACACACTCCCTGTGGAACATCAGTTTTCTTCTTTCCATCATTTTCCTTCATTCCTGTGGTTCATCTGATACGAACCAGAATGATGTTGATTCAGAGGTCCCTGTCGTTGCCACAGGAGGTGATCTTGATCCAAACTCCTCGGGGAAAGGATACTTCGAAGTTCCTTCAGGCACGGTCTCATTCCTGATTCATGCAACATCACCCTCATCCATAAGACCCCAGTTCACATCGCTCAAAGATCCTGATGGCAACGAAATAATGACGAATTTAGGAGAATTTGCATGGAGATCTTATGGGTACAGTAATGTTCTGGTTCCAATCTCATCCAATTACTCTGCAAAGCAAGGTGTTTGGAGCTATTCGGTAAGTAATTACAGTCAGCTTTCTATTGGTAAGCGAACCATTGCGATTTCTTCAGTACCCACCATTAAAGTTCAGCCTTACATTACTGGAACCACATATACTTCGGATAATATCAGTTCCGCTCTAACCATCATGAAGAACATATACTCGACCAATGGTGTGATTTTGGATGTACTTGAAACCATAACTCTTTCCGAAAGTAAATATTCCCAGGTGAGCTACGACTTTACGAACAGCGTTACTTCAGAAATGGCTTCCAAAGGGCTTGCCGACCGGGTCAATCTTTTCTTTATCTCTGATTACACTGATGCCAGTTATCTGGGTAATTCGGCGGGAATTCCTGGTTCTCAAGGGCTGGCCGGGAGTCACAATGGAGTTCTAATCAGTCTTAAAGCACATAAAAATGGTGATGGGAGCCTTAAGGACCAATTGTTGGGAGAAACGGCAGGGCATGAGATGGGGCATTTTTTAGGTCTTTTTCATCCTTCCGAGAGTAATGGGATACTATTTGATCCGATTACTGACACTCCACAATGTCCTTCATCAAAAAACACGAACAATGATTCGAATCTCACTGCAGAAGAATGTGGTCAGGAATATGGTGCAGACAATTTGATGTTTTGGGATGCATGGGACAATGGCAACCAGGACAATTTGACAGCAGGGCAGGTTTACGTATTGAAACGAGCATTGATCGCAAAATGAAACAAAGAGTTGAAATGAAAATTAAATTTGGGATGCTGATACTGGTTTTATTCATCACCAAAAGTAGCATTTTAGCGGTTCCCCAAAGGGAAAGCGTGTTGAGTCTTTTGGAAGGAAGGCACTGGGAATTGCACGATGGGCCATTCCGCGCCTTAGGAGAGGGCACCGATGAAGTGCTCCGGGAAATCTCGGACAACTCGTCTCTGATCAATTATCTTCGATTCAGGGCCCTTACTGCCCTGGCACTTTATGAGAATGAGGAAACCGCAGAGCATTTGGAGCGCCATGCTCGTTCACAAGATTCTGCATTTGCAAGAAGAGGATTTTCATCATTATCCAGGGGATTTTCTGAATCGGATCCTGATCGTGTAAGACGAACTGCTGAGCATCTGATGAGAAGTTCTGAAGCTCATTTGCGTATTGCTGCTGCAAGGGAAATGCGTCGGATCGATACGTCGACTTTCAAAAGTTTTCTCAACCGTGAACCGGAAGAATGGGTCCGAGAGGCGGTGAAGCAATGAATGCGTTTTTCCTGATCAAAGGTTTTCTACCAACCTGGATGCCCAACAAATCTTATAGATTTCATAGTGAACTGAGGATGGCGATCAACAAAGTCAAAGTCGCAGCCCCGACGAAGAAGATGTGCATGTAAAACAAAGCCGGGTGATGTTGCCACAGATTGACCAATACCTCACGGTACCTTTTCCAGAGTGTTCCCATTTCAATTTCCAGTTTCAGGATGTACTGTTGATGGCTTGACCTGATGATAAAGCAAACAGCCATTGTGCGGTGAAGTAAGTGCCAAGTACCATGATGTGTCTTTGGGGGACTGGACTTCTAAATCGATCCCACCCCAATAAAGCATCAGAGAGCACAAAAAGTAGAGCCCCTCCAAAGGCTGCAAGAGTTAGAAATCCTTGATGCTCCAAATACCTTTCCCAGGCAACCCATGCCATGATTCCCAAAACCAGACTGTATATGAGCACTGGGATTTTTAGCTTCCCCAATCTTGAGTGCAAAAGACCAAAGACAACCAAAGACAAGCTGAGAAAAGGAATTCCGTTCCAGATTGATAATGTTCCAGTCATTCCGTTGAAGAAGGCTCCAATGTAGGATACATGCGCCATCAAGAAAAAAACGAGTCCTACCAAGAATCGGTCTTTAGGCCACATCAGCGCTACGTCTCCTCCCAGAGAAAGGATCAACCCGATAAAGATCAACAGAGAGTACATTCCTGATGAAGGAACTCCCTGTATCCAAGCCAGCACAAGGATCAACAGCATCGTCAAAGGTTTGAAAAGATATACCTTGCGTGCGTTATGTTTCCGTTCAGCATTGATTTCGGCAAAAGCAGAAATCAATATCAGGAGGCTGAGAAGGAGTCCAAATCTTGAAATCATTCCCTATACTAAAAAACTGAAATGGAACCGTAAAAAACTAGATTAAGTTATTTGAAAACAAAACCATTCTACAGGTTTAAAGGTTTTGAAAAAACCTTCTTTGGGGCGTGATTATCTTGATTTCGTTATTTTTCCTGGAGCGCAGTGGGTTCTGTGTACAGGATCCAGCATATCCTGCATCAAGGAATCGAAGCGGTAGGTGTTCGTCTCTGCCTTTTGGAATGCCAAGTCTGGTGGTTTGTAGGATTTGCTGAGGAGGATCCTCGGGGTCGGACAATTCCAAAGTCCCTGGAATCAAACGTTTCTGATTCCAATCAGGAACTCTCAATCCTAGGGCTTTACAGAACAAAGTTTGGCCTGAACAAAGTTTTCCAGGTTCCCGTTGCCTCCCATTGATAGGATTCCTCTGATGCATGACTTGTAACATTTCTGAATCCCTCAAGTCTGGAGGATGAGGGATCCCGGCTTTGACCAAGACCGCGTTTCCAGGACCATGACAGGAAAAATTAAAGGAATCTCCACCACGCGCATAGTACATGTAGATGGTTCCAGCTTCCATGAAAAGAGCACGGCGGCTGGGGGTTTCTCCAAGGGAGGCATGGCTCCCCCTTTCCTCCAACAGATAGGCTTCTGTTTCGATGATCCGGGATTCAAGCCAGAGTCCATTCAGTTGATGTCTCAGCACCAGACCCAACAGATCAGGGGCTACTTCTTGAGGAACACGTTTAAAAAAATAGGTTGGAACAGGATTCACTCTTTGAGCCGGGGAATTTTCATTTCCTTCAGTCTCTTCTGCCTTTTTCGTTTCCATATTTGGCCCAGGGCAGAGCGGCTGACCGGTTCGAGGTAGGAAGGAAGTCTGCGGCTTCCGAATCCTCTTTCCACGACACGGGTTCCGGACGGAACTAATTCGCTGAAACCTTCGGAATTTTTACTAAGTTTGCCGAATTCAAAAAACCCGTTTGTTGGGTTTTGGACGACCACTTCCTGGTTTTCTGTCTGGATCCAACTGAAATATTCATCGCCTTTGAGAAACCCTTGAAATTGACTGCCATCGGGCTGTTCGAAACTTATCATGTGAGGGGCTGCAGGGACCGCCATTAAGCACGAAGTGAGCAATAAGGAAAAGAGTATGGATCGGATGTGTTTGCTTTTTTTCATTTCGATACCGTGATGGTCATGTCATCTCCAGCAGCACTGATGTTCGTTATACTGATTCCGGAGGAGGAATTGTCATTCCATTTGCTGGAAGGATTACTGCTGTTGTTAAAAGTGCTGTTGTTTCCCGAATAATAAAGATGGGTGGTACGACCCGTCGAACCGCCTGAATCCAGATCAGCATGGTTTGCTTCTTCTAGATCCAACAATTTGGTAGATCCGGTCTGACAGTTATTGTTACTTAAGCAGGACGATAGAATATCCTGAAAATGCCAGATCAGAATCCCTCCGCTATACCCGGATCCAACACTGAACTGAGTGTTTCCATCAAGAAGACCATAAAAACCTGAGTCATAACCTCCCTTGCTTCGGTTTTCTACCAAGAAATATTCAGTATCGTTTGTGTCATTGTCGACTTTATAAATCGGGCAGGTGCTGGAAAATGAACTGGTTCGGTAGACCGCAGGAAGGGTGTAAGAGTTAGTTCCGTTATCTGCTCTGGTGAGGTTGCAGGCGGAGATTTTCTTTTTGGTCCATGCTGTCATATGAACAGGTGTCGCTCCAGATTTTTCAGAAGATGATTGCTTGCCCCATGCACCACCTCCCATCAGGCCGAACTTTCCTATTCCCTCACAACCTGATTCATCGGTGCAATAAAGGTCAGGAAGATCAAAATAAGCATGTCCCAATTCATGAGCGATTACACCGATCGTTGCATCCCAGTTGGATGATTCATTATCACCATGCCTTTCTCCAAATTGAGAAAAACCATTCATTGAGAAAGGAGCTTCCTTAGGACCCATTAATTCTACTGAATCCAACTCCACCCAGTATTCACCTTCAATAGCAGTAACGTTATCAACACCATCTTTATCACAATACAAACTTGTTGCGGAAGCCCATATTCCTCCAGGAGAATTAAAACCATAGGCACTTTCCCCTCCGGCAACCAAAAATATTATTTGTAATTCACCTATTCCTAATACACCATCATTGTTCAAATCATAACTCGAATAATTGACAAAATTATCTGTTTTTCGAACAGCCTTTTCAGCCTCACAGCCAAAAGAATTTCTTCGTGAGTCAGGATGGTTTCCACTCAAAGTAACCGTGACAACTCCATCATTAGTGCAACCACTTGATTCATTTGCCGGAGAAAACTGATATTTTCCATAAGTGGTTTCGTTGAAATAATGGTTTAAGTTACCATCACTGACAGAAAAAAACTTTTTACTCCAAGTGGAGGCACTGCTCTGGAAAGTTGCATTGGAGTACTGAACCCGGACCACCAGCAGAGGGACTTGTGTGGAAGCGTTTAACGAAGGCGCACTGAAGCAAGTCTCACTTTCAGTTATATTGGTTGAATTATCAGACCCTGAACGACTGGAGGAATTTTTTTGGCAGGATTGTGAGAAGAATAGAATGAAAATAAATGCAAAACATAGATGGGATTGTATTTTCAGTATGCTTTTGATTGCCTCCATAAATTAAAATTATTAAAAACGATGTTTTCTGAAACATCTTAACCCTTCATAGGGTCTCGACCCAGCCAAAGGGGTCCTCTTCACGACCATATTGGATGGAGGTCAGGTGTTCGAAAAACCGTTTTGCTACCGGTCCAGTGCTTCCATCACCAACCTGAAAGGAGTCTCCACGATAGTGAAGTTGTCCCACAGGTGAAATCACCGCTGCGGTCCCTGCCCCAAAGACCTCACGGACCTGACCTGATTTGAGTCCTTCTTGAACCTCTTCCATAGAAATTCGCCGTTCGCTGATTTTAAGGTTCCAATGCCTTGCCAATTCGAGGACAGATTTACGGGTGATTCCTGGAAGGATGCTCCCATTGAGTTGAGGGGTGACGATTTCATCATCGATGACAAAGAAGATGTTCATCGATCCCACTTCCTCGATGTACTTCCTCTCGACCGCGTCCAGCCATAGTACCTGTGTAAATCCTTCGGCCTTTGCTTCTTTTTCTGCCAGGTTGCTTGCGGCGTAATTTCCGGCGGTCTTCGCTTCACCAACTCCACCTGGAGAAGCGCGGACGTATTGGTCGGAAACGACAATTTTCACAGGATTGAATCCTTCGGGGTAATAAGGCCCAACCGGGCTGAGGATGATGTAGAAAAGAAATCTGGAAGAAACCTTGAGCCCCAAGGCTTCCTCAATCGCGATTTTGGTAGGCCGGATGTAAAGAGAAGTTCCTTCTTCTTGAGGTACCCAGTTTGAGTCTTCCTGAAGTAGTTGTTTCAATGCCCCAAGCACGAATTCGATGTCCAGTTCAGGCAGGCACATACGCTGGGCGGTGCGGTTCATACGTGCAAAGTTTTCCCGGGGCCGGAAAAGATTGATTCCTCCCGAAGGATTTCGGTACGCTTTCAAACCTTCAAAAGAACTTTGCCCATAATGGAAAACCAGTGTGGAGGGATCAAGAACCAGAGGTTGGTAGGGTTTGATCTCGGCATCATGCCAACCGATTCCATCATCCCAGACCATTGAAAACATGTGGTTGCTGAAAACGGAACCGAATACAACACCATTCATGCTTTCAGGTGGATTTTTCCGGTCTTCTGGGCTGATGCGGTTCAATGTGACATCCATGCAGATTCCTTTATCTTTACTATTGTGACGAGCGTTGATTCAAAAAAAACATCTGCCGCTGTGCAAGTTCTTTCTTGAGTTCCTCATAATGAGAGCCCATGTATAAGATCAACAGGGCCATGATGATCACCAGTACTGAAGAAGATGTTATGATAAACTTGGAGCTGCGTTTCATTCCCGGAAAGTCCAAAAATTATTCTGGAATTTTGTGATCTGAACGATTGTTTTTAAACCTGACTATTATTGAACTTACGTATCAGAAGTCAAGTTGACCAAAGTCTGAAACAGTAAGTCTCATTCATGATTTCAGGATCAATCCTAAGAGATACGCGCTGAAACTTAAGTGTTGCTTGAAAGTGTTTTCAGTTGTCCTTAAATTATCTCTAAATTTGAATTGAGCTTATCCTCATTCTGTTGCTTGATCATTGGCTACATGCTCAGGTTCTGTTATGAAGAGGAGTTCATAAAACTCTAACTGAAAGATTCGATGTTGAAAGAAAGATCTTTGACGATCGCGATGGATGAAGAAACCCTGAAAAAACACATTGATGCCCTAAGTACGGACGGAAGTGTGGCGAATCATTTCAAAACCAAGCTTGGACTCCAGCTTTCTCTGGCTCCCGCGAATAAACTGCTGGATTCAAAAATTGATGTTGATGTTGATGAAGAGGAAAAAGAAACAGCATTTCTTGATCGATTGCAACAGCATTTGGAAAATTTTTCAGTCCCCGAAAAAGAAGAGTGATCAACCCTTTTCAATCTGTTGATAAGTTGAATTGATTGATGAAGCATTGCTTCCAAAAGACATCATCATGAGCGTTTTCTGCATTGCCAATATCAAGATCCAAGACCTGGAACAATATAAATCCAGCGGTTATTTAGAAAACGCAGCAAAGACCATCACACAACATGGCGGTCGATACCGTGTCCGTGGCGGCAACCCTATTATGGTAGAAGGGAATCCTGATTTGCACCGGATGGTGATCATCGAGTTTCCATCTATGGAACACTTTGAAAACTGGTATGGTTCAGAAGACTATGCCCCATGGAAAAAAATTAGGCAGGAGCTTTCTGAGTCGGAGCTGTATGTGGTTGAGGGGCTTTCCGATGCAGAATCCGAGGAAATTGCTAACCCTGTTTAATCTGAGTTATTTCATAGACTCACTTTTCAGATCCTTCTCCTTCTATAAAAGCGGTGAAGTCTGATACCTTCCAAGGCAATCCAATCAGCAAACGGATCTTCAGAGGAGAAAATTACTGCCGAGAAATCATTGCTGAATTGATCGAACAGCACTTACGCGAAACCCTCCGTTTAAATCAGCAAGCAAACAAAAAACATCGTCAGTAAAAGGAATTCTTAAAACAAAACTACTTTCCCTCCCTTGAAAATTCAGGCAAAGCGATTTAATCTATGTTAACTTCCTTCGGGCTTCCTTTTGTGGGGGTGTTCCGGAATTCGATTGCAAGTGGAAGTTACGGGTAGCAAGTCGTGGGTGATGATCGAGGCCACGTTAAAACGATCATCAACAAAGTTAGCTGCAAACAACGCAGACTACACACCCGCCAGCGCAGCAATAGCTGCCTGATTAACGCGGGCATGCTCAGCCGGGTTCGCCCGGAACGCGGATGAGGATGTCATTCAAACCGGGCTTAGTTGACGCGGACTACCGACACGTCAATAAAACTTAAGGTGGTGTTCCGGAATGAGGAGGTCGGTTGCCAATACCTCCGGAGAAAACATCCAAGTTCCGACTAAACTTGTAGCGACCTGAATGGAAACTCTGCAGGACGCGGGTTCGACTCCCGCCACCTCCACCATCCAAAGTTCTTCACTAGACCTTATTGTTCTTCATCTGATTGAAAAATTTCAATCAAATCTAGTTCTCTTCTCTTGATTTAATCTTCACGGATATTCACTCGAAATCATTAAAATGCCCTCTCTGTAGGGTGCTAGTGGAGATCGCTGGGTGACCGTGAGACTTCAAGAAGTTTATTTTATTACTCTGCATTTTCGATAATTTCCCAGTAATAATCATCCCAGACAGATATAAACGGTGTTAGAGATTTTTCTGAATTTAAGACACTCAGCTCTAACTTAGGAGAATATCAATTCTATCTCTTGAAATATTCACATCTTGAATTTCATTAAGTTTGAGGGAACCGGATCAGCATCGGTGTGGTTCGTTTTCAAGCCGGTCACGTTTATGGGCCTGGAAACGCGCACCCCGGAGTTCTCCAGAGGCGTAGAGGCTGACAAAGAAGCTGTATGCGCGGTCCCATTTTTCGAAATGTGCCTGGCCAAAACTTGCAATGGTCTGGTCCTCCAGGCTGCGGTACATGTCCAGACGCTTGACCAGTATCCCAGCCCACGATTCAGAAAGATCCTCGATTTCGTTGACGATGCAGCCGCTTGAATCGAGCAATGTGCGGTAGCCGTCCTGCGTGTTCAGTTCGGTGAATGCCATCTCACGTTGCAGGCGATCCCGCATAGATTCCGGCGTACCGGTTCCGGCAAGGATATCTGTAAATGCAATACACCCACCTGGCTTGATCACCCGGACACACTCGGACACGAGCCGCGGTTTGTCGGGAATGTGGCAGAACGCCTCCTGCGCAATGAGCGAATCAAATTCATTCTCAGGCAATTTGTTGGCAAGTGCGTTGGCGCAGTGAAAAGAGACTTGGTTTTCGAGACCGACCCGCTCGGTCAGGCGCCGGGCACCATCGATCCGATTTTGGTTCATATCGATGCCTGTAACCCGGCAGCCATAATTGTGTGCAAGGTACCGTGCGGGGCCACCCAGCCCACAGCATATGTCGACGACATGATCTGATTTTGTGATGTTTGCAAGCTGCGCCAGCGTATCGGTTGCCGCCGGGCCACCGAAATGATCCTGGTCGTAGTCCTTCAGGATGCCCTGGTCAAGGGACGACGGGTCGAAGCCGTCCTGTGCCAGTGACTCGAGGACCTGCTTTTCGCTGATCGGGTGGGTATCGTAGAACTGGGTTACAACTTCGAGATGGGTGTTTTGTGTCATGACGGATACCGTTTCAGGAACAGAATGTTGAACCGATCTCAGACCGAGATCACGACGATCTCGAGCGTGGTGTCAGTGTCCCCGCGTGCCCCCATGAAGTGGTCCTCAACGATATGATGCATTCAGGTGTAATGTTGAGCCATGTAACTAACGAGGTGTTCTTCACCATGTTGATCGGCAAGAAGGAGTTGGATGCACCAGGATGGGGGCATCCGAGAGCAATAATCGTTAAAAAAATAATTAATACAGGTGACCTGCCCCCTTAAAGTGGCCCAAGTTGTATGTTAGTTTATCATACTAATTTCATTGAATTGCAACAATGATTCAGGAGCAGGAGGATTCCAATTCAAAGAACTGTGAGGTCTCATCGTATTGTAGTGGACTCGCCATTGTTCTATGAGATTCTCCGCCTCCTTAAGTGCAAAAAATATTTCTCCATTTAGAAATTTGCATCTAAGTTGTGCATTAAAACTTTCACAATATCCATTTTCTCATGATGGATGGCCATGCCACGGTATTCCCTACGCCAACGATAGAACGTCACTTCGCTTACACCAATCTGGCGTATCGCATCTGATACTGCCATCCCCTGGCTCTCCAATACCTCAACCTGTCTGAGTTTGATGACAATTTCTTCGGGTTGGTATCTTTTTTTAGCCATTTGAGCCCTCCTTTCTTATTACGTATAGGATTAATTTCCCATACTAGCAGGTGGACCACTTTTTGGGGGGAGGACCAAAACACCAACCGAGGTGTAAAAATCATATTTCAAGTACCTGAATTTATTTAGAAAATTTGATATGAATGGCGGAGAGAGAGGGATTCGAACCCCCGGTACGCGCAAACGTACAATAGATTTCGAGTCTACCGCCTTCGACCACTCGGCCATCTCTCCGCGGCAGTGGGATTTTATAAAGGTCGTGCCTGAGCCAGGTAGATCATAACCGCAGAAACACAGAAGATACCAATATGAACGAACATGGCCAAGGGTTTTGGCAGATCCGGGTTGTTGATCTGCCTTCCATTCATGAAACCAAAGATGATCAAGAGGACTAGAAACATCAGTTTCCAGTGCAGCCAACGTTGTCCTTCGGCACTAAAGAGCCCCTGGGACAAGGCCAAATATAGTCCGGTTGCGATGGTGATGACCAGAATCGGATAATAGATGAAGAGGTATATTCTATTTTGAATCCACCGGGCTCCTTCAATTTGGGCCGGGTCGTTAAGGCGCAGACGAAATATCACCGCTAACGATTGAACAAATAGGGTTCCCACTACTAGACAAACTCCAGTGACGTGAAGGGTCAACAAAGCGTGATACATAATGAGCATATGGAAGATACATTATTTAAAAAAGAACAAAACTTTACACTACCCTTCTGTCTTTCGCAAAAATTAGGATGCCTATGTTGGGATCTATCACCTGGATTGAAAACTGAAGTTCAAAACAGGTACAAGAATAGATGTGGTGGGAATGCCGGGGCGGAATCCTTCGAATGTACCGCTAGGAGGCTGCAAACGGTCATTGTCTAAGAAACACCCCGGCAAGAGGCAAGAAGGTTTCGGCGTCCAGGGAACTTAAGTCATCAGGAGGCTGAAAAAGACCCGCGCCCCAGACGCCGCCAAATCAGTTGATTTTGATTCCTGAATTTTTGACCCCAGTTATCTCGAAAACCATCTGCCTTTCTTCGTTTTCCATAGTGTCGTAATTCAGGTTAGGGTTTTCATACTGAGACTGGAGGTGTTTGATGGTTCCTCCATCTTCCATAAATCGTTTCATGGCAGACTCAATTTCTTCGTGGGTCACAGTTTTCAAGTTTTGACGTTTATAATTCATGCTTCCTCTTGAATGGTTGTTTGTATTTTTTTGTTTGAATGACCTTCTCCTGTTTTGATGAGCAGAGGCTTGCATATTTCTGGTTGGCCATGTTCTTCAAATGATCTCTGCCCCCTTAAGGGATGCCCTTTGTTTTGACATAAGGTTGCCATTTCCAAAATTTTCAAACTATTCGTAAATATACCGAGCCTTCACACTTTTCATTTGGGAGGAAATTTTGGACTGTGTTAACGTGATCCACATTACTTCCAAAAGTACTACACTATTTGATGGAAAAACGTACATCTGAGGAATCCTCTTCAGGGCTACTGAAGCATGCCGGAACGGTCACCTTTTTCACCTTGCTTTCCCGTATCCTAGGAGCAGCAAGGGATCTGGTGATTGCCCATTTTTTTGGAGCCGGTTGGATTACCGATGCTTTCGTCCAGGCTTTCACCATCCCGAATGTGTTGCGAAGGCTTACCGCGGAAGGAGCGATGAACCAAGCTTTTCTCCCTCTTTACACGGAAATCCGAGAGAAGGAAAACACGGCTGCTGCACGCGTGTTTGCCTCCAAAAGCATGGGAATGGTCCTGGCTGGGACACTCCTGCTGACCCTTCTTGGGATGCTATTCGCCCCGCAACTGGTCACTCTTTTTGCAGCTGGATTTCTTAACAACCCAGAGCAATTCGAACTCTGTGTTGATCTGACGCAATTGATGTTTCCCTACCTGATGCTGGTTTCCCTGGTAGCATGGGCAACGGGGATCCTGAATGCGGAGTCTCATTTTGCTGCCCCAGCCGCAGCTCCGATACTACTCAATCTGGGCATCATCGGAGCAGCGTTCAGCATCTCTCCATTGTTGGACCAACCGATCTACGGCATTGCCATCGGGGTTTTGATCGGGGGAGGCTTACAGGTGCTTCTTCAGTTGCCTTCGTTGAAAAAAACGGGGCATTCCCTGCGACCTGTTTTCATTCTGAACGATCCCAAAATCCGGAAACTTTTGAAACTTCTGGGCCCCACACTTCTAGGGGCAGGAGTTTATCAGATCAACATCGTAGTACTCCGTAACCTGGCAAGCTTTCTCCCCCAGGGACAGGTCACCCATTACTACAATGCCAGCCGCCTGAGCGAACTCGTTCTCGGAGTGTTTGCCTTCGGCATCGTTTCTGCCAGCCTTCCGGAGTTAAGCCTTTCGATTGCCCGTAAAAACTGGGGCCAACTGGGGGATACCTTAAGAATCGGAACCGCATCGAGCCTGCTTTTAGTGATACCAGCAAGTGCCGGACTGATTGCCCTGGCGGAGCCGATTGTGTCGATGCTTTTCTTCCATGGAGCCTATGCATGGAACGATGTTCGTCTAACGGCTTCGGCCCTGCAGGCATTTGCTCTAAGCCTGCCTGCCGTTGCATTGATGCGGATGCTCACCTCAGTCTATTTTTCTTTTCAGGACACAAAAACTCCGGTCAAAATGGCATTCATCGGCATCCCTGTCACGGGAGTACTCGGCTGGTATTGGAGTTCACAACTCGAGGTTCAAGGCTTAGCCCTCGGTTTGAGCGCCGGGACTTTTTTCCAGCTTTTACTGTTGTCCTGGAACTTCCGTAAATTTGAAAACCTGCAACAAAACTGGTGGCCTTTTCGCAGTATGATTGTGATCATCGCTGCTTCCGTAATGATGGCCTGTGCCGCATGGTGGTGTGCCGGGTTCGGGAACTGGGAAGAAGGGCCTTTTCTTTTCTGGAACTGGCTGGTATTGGCAGGGGCAATTTTTGCTGGAGCATTTCTGTACCTGCTTTTAATGCTGATCCTGAAAGAAGAACAAAGTCTGCGCCTACTCAGATGGTTGAAAAACAGAAGGGATAGCGCTTAAAGACGTTGAAAAATTTTAGTGGGTGCCATCAGGGTCAGAATCAAACCACGGGCAATCATCAACACCGTGATCGCAGCCCAAAGTCCGTGGTTGCCTAGCTCATCGATCAGAATCCAGTAACTGCTGAAAAAAAGAACTGCACAGATCAGCATCGCATTACGGATCGAACGTGTCGCAGTGGCACCAATATAAATGCCGTCCCAGATGTATGCAAAACTGCTGAGAAAAGCCCCATAGGCCACCCAGGGCCAGTATTTTAAAGCTTCAAGGACCACTTCCTCCTTATCCGTGAATCCTGCCAGGATCCATTCACCAGTGAACAAATAAAAGGTAGTAAAAACCAGAGACAGACCAACGCACCATACAAAAAGATACCGGATACAGCGTTTCAGTGAATTAAGATCCTTGGCTCCGATAAAGCGGCCCACAAGACTTTGCGCTGCATATGCAAATCCATCGAAGGCAAAGGAGATGAAGGCCCATGGTTGCATCAGAATCGAGTTGGCTGCCAGAATCAAACTTCCCTGCCAACTTGAAGCCAGCGTGAAAAAGGCAAAAACTACAATCAGATTCAGGGTTCTCAGGAAGAGATCAAGATTGATGCTAAAATAGCGACGCAGGGCTGACAGTAGAAGCACATGTTGCAAGTTCACTGATTGATGAAGAGGGGAAGCCATCGTAGTCAGGATTCTGAACGCGATAAGAAGCCCCAGATACTGCGCACAAAGTGTCCCATAGGCCACTCCATCGGAATTCATGCCGAAGCCGTAAACGAAAACCAAATTGCCAACGATGTTGAAGACATTGACCACAACGGTCAGAATCATCGGCGTCCTGGCATTCTGGATGCCAATGAACCAACCCTGTATCACCATCAGGCTCAGGGTCGCGGGCGCGGCCCAAATACGGATTTGGAAATAGGAACGAGCATGAACCAGGACTTCTGGGGTGGCATCGACAAAATGGAATCCAATCCAGCCCAGAGGAACCTGAAGCAGGATCAGCAGCAGTGACATTGAAAGCGCGACCGTGAGCGCTCTCCAAAAAACAAGACCGACCTCAGACTGATTCTGCGCCCCCCAGGCCTGAGCCGTCAAACCCGACGTTCCCATTGAAAGAAAGCCCAGGCCGAAATAGAGGAAATTGAAGACCATCGTTCCCACTGAAAGAGCTCCAATGTAATAGACAGACTCCATGTGGCCCACCAAAGAGGTGTCGACAATACCCAGCATCGGCACCGAAATATTGGCGATGATGTTTGGAATCGCCAGTCTGAGGATTTCCCGGTTCATCATGCGTCAACCAATGACCATGGACTGGTTCCCCAGAAAACCCTCAAAACTCTTCCGCATGGTCCAACCCAAGCACTTGACATCCTTATCTTTTTGGTCCATTTTTAAAAAATTAGATGTTTTGCAATTTCTTTTCATTCTTCAGCCAAATCGCCAAAACCTTCGATGTTGAAATGCCTCAGAAACCAGATGCTGGTTTGGATGCTTTTCTCCATCATGCTTCCCTGCATGGCGGCTGCAAAGGAAATCGGAAAACCCCCGGCGGTTGCGGCACCTTCATGGTTCGGCAAAGTACCAACCATTCAGCAACAGCTTGAATTTCATACTTTCAAGCAGGCACTGGAAGAATCCCATGATCTGAGGAAACAGGCAGCATTTGAAAAGGCTCATTTACGTTTTCTGAGAAATCCTGAACAACCCAAATGCAGCTTCATCGATTGTGGAGTTAGGGTCCATCAAGAATTTGAGGGAACAATTCTTTATCTGTTAACCGTCGATTCCCAAGGCTCTGAAAATCGGCATAGCCTCGTTTTCAGTGTCGGCCCAGAAAGCTGGCATGAAACCCACCGTTTTTGTTCGAACTGCAATGAGGAACTGCAAACAGGGATGTTGGAGTTGGCAGAAAGTTTTCAAACCTATGCTCAGAGCGTCAAACCATTTCCGGAAGCTGAGAAAAAAAATAATCTGCTCCAAAGTCAGACAACTGATCCATCAGAAAAGCAGATCCTGAATTCCAGAATGACTTCCTCTGGAATAGAAAAATCCGGATTCAAAGAAGAAAAAAATATGCAGGGTGCCCAAAAGCGATCTCCTGCAACTTCTCAAAAATCACTCCTCGTCAAAAAGGAACCCGACCAATCCCCTAAAACCAAACTTGAGTTGAATCAACCTGAAACGGTACAATCCGGCATCGTTCATGATGGAACCCAAAGCATGACCAGAACCCTAGCCATGCTCAAACCCACTCCAGAAGAAGGACTCTCGAACCCAATACCACTTAAACCAAAACCAGAGAAGAAAATTACAAAAAAACGTTTTTCCATTGACCTGCTCCGATTCAGGCTGGCCGAGAAAAAATACAACCAGTTGATCTGGCGTGGAATCAAACGGAAGATGATGTTCTTCCGACAGGAAAACAGATACCGCCTGCAAGCCAGTCTCAAAGCCAAGATTCGGCTGAGTATTGATGCAACCGGTAAAGTGATCTGGAAGAAAATGATGCATCCTAGTCGTTCTTCGGTATTCAACCGGAGGGTTCTGGAATCGGTCAGCATGCTCAGCCTTCCTCCGCCAACGGACATCCTCGTCCGAGACCCACCTTATGTGGTAACCATCATCATCGAACCTTGAACCAACTTTTCACATGGATGTGAAAGAAGGCGACCATCCGGATTCTACCCGAAATCCGCTCCTGAACGTCAACCCCCCAGAAAGCCTCAAACCTTCTGGATCAGGGCTCAACCCAGCTGAGGCACTCGAACTGGCTTTTCAGGAGTATTCGCCCAACACACGACGTGCTTATTCCCGAGCATTTCATCAGCTTCAGCAATGGGCTGAGATTCGCGAATTACGCGATCTTGAATCTTTCGACACCCTCAAACTGCTGGCCTATAAGCAGAAAATGCGCGATGAAGGTCGGAAGCCTGCAACAATCAACCTGCATCTAAGCGCGGTCAGAAAGATCTGTGCTGTTCTGCATGAAATCGGGCACCTCCAGAAAAACCCTTTCGACACAAGACTGATCCGTACAGAACGAGTTGCTGAAGGAAGCCAAAAGGGATCACTGAGCCTAGCACAGCTACATGCGATGATCGATGCCAACGAAAAGATCGAATATGACCGGAGAAATACAAATCTATTGAAAATCCGTAATGCCCTGTTGCTGAAATTTCTTTACCTTACAGCTGCACGAAGGAGCGAAGCGGCTAATTTGAAATGGGAAGATCTCCATCAGGACGGAGAATTTCAGGTTGTTATCCTGCAGCATACGAAAAGCGGTGAACCTCAGAAACTGAAATTACGGAAAGAGCTCTTTGAAGAACTGCAAAGCTGGCAAACGACTTTGAAAGAAAATCGTATCAATTGTGAATGGGTCTTTCCTTCTTTGAGCTTTAGGACACGCGGAGGGAAAATGAGCGGCAAGGGAGTTAATGACGTGATCTCACGTCTTGGTGCAGCGATTGGTCTCAAGATCTCTGCACACTACCTAAGACACACTGCAATCACACTGGCACTTGAACTTGGAGAACCCCTGCAGAAGGTCCAGTCCTATGCCCGTCATGCGTCGGCCAACACCACCATCCGTTACTATCATGATCAGCAGTTTCTGGAAAAGAACCCGACCGACCGATTGCCGATGATTTGAAAAAGTGTTGTATCAAAAAAACACAGCATGCTACTTTCAGGAATTTGGACGATGCTCTCCATAGTCGCAAGATTCCAGGCAACAATGGGTCCTGAATTGCAAATCCAACTTGATGCTGAATCAGGCTGTACTGCCCTGTGGGGAAGAGGAGGAAACTTCTTTGGGACGGGCCATTTGGGAAACCAGAACACTGATTTCATAAAGGATGACCAACGGGCCTGCCATCAGCGTTTGGGTGAAAACATCCGGAGGGGTCAAAACCGCAGCACCAATGAAGATTACCACCAGTGAGTATTTGCGGTTCCTGCGCAACCATTCTGCATTGATCAAACCGATACGTGTCAGTATGAATGAGACGGTGGGCAGTTCAAAGACCAGCCCGAAAGCAAACAGCAAATGAATTGTTAGTGAGAGGTAGGACGCCATGCTTAGGGTCGGAAAAGTTACTTCATTTTCAAAACTGAGAAAGAAGTCATAACCGATGGGCAAAACCATAAAATAACCGAAAAGTCCTCCACCAACAAAAAGAGGATAAGAGAGGATGACAAATGGCCAGACCGCCCGACGTTCACGAGAATACAGAGCAGGACGAATGAAAAGCCAGATCTGCCCCATTACATAAGGAAAAGTCAGAAACAGTGAGGTATAAAGCCCAATCCTGAGGTAAGTAAAAAAGGGTTCCGTCAATTCCAGAAAGTGCAGTGGTATGCCCCGGGATTCAAGGGGTTTACGGAAGATAGAGAGGATCGGCTGGTTCAATTCCATCTCACATGCGGTTGCAACGACGAATACCCCTAGGATGGCAATGATTGAATAAACCAGCCGGGTGCGCAATTCCGAAAGATGCGCGGTTATCGGCATCGGAATGTCTTCGGGATTCTCCTGTCCCTTACCAGTTGTTTTATTTTCGGGGTCAGCGCTCATGAAGGTTTGAAATGAAACGTAGCAAAGTATCTTTTATCAAATTAATTAAACATAATTTTTAACATGTTTTCAGCATTATTGCACGATAATGATCGAACAGGGATAAACGTGGCCCTCGGTCTAATTTTCAGTAAAAGAATGATTTTTCTGGGACTCGCTTTGCTGGTTCTGTTTCTTTATGTTCCTGAATTACCAATGGCCCAAGATCAAGGAACCGAAAAAACCACAGAGTCTGAAGATAAAATAAACTACCTCCTGACCCAGACCTTGCGACTCGGTGAGAACCCTGTGAGAGAAGCATTCTTCTCCGCTGATTCAATGCAGATCATCGCCCTAGGGCACAACCACAACATCGAAATCTTCCAAAGTCAAACCGGCAAACGGCAGAGAGTCATCCCGACACAGGAACATCAGGCGCTGACCATGATCCTCCATCCGGGGGGACGAGTGGCCGTGACCGGAGGACGTGATGACACGGTCCGTCTCTGGGACACCAGCAGTACCCTGGCTCAGGGTGTGCTACGAGGCCACCTTGACGACCTGAGCAGTCTCTCGATGGATACCAGTGGCGATCTTTTGCTTTCTGGAAGCCTTGATGGAACTTTGATCCTGTGGAATATGAAAAACCAGGAACTGATCTCAACCCGGGAGGAGGCTCATAAGGGGGAAATCAGCAGTCTGGTTTTCCAACCGTCTGGAATCCTTGCAGTTAGCGCAGGTCAAGATGGGAAAGTCAAATTGTGGTCATTGCCTGAATTGGAACCAATTCACACCTTCAGCAAACACCGGAAAAGGGTGACCCATACTAAATTCACTGTTCGCGGAGACAAACTCCTGACTTCTTCCATGGATGGGACGATTGGAATTTGGGACTGGGAAAAAAAGAGGCAGTTGAATGAAGTTGCCGTCAAACAACCCATTAGCGGATTCGACCTTGCACCCGAAGGATTAGAGGGAGTGGTCGCAACTAAAAGGGGTGCCATCCGGATTTGGGATTTTGAGAAAGGAATCCCCCTTCGGGATGTGCAAGCCAACGCTGGCGAATTGGAGCATGTCCACTTTGACTCATCTGGGGGCCGTGTGATTGGAGCCCTTGCAGATGGCCATGTCCAAGTCTGGGAACTGGGAGACTCACTTTACCTGAAAAGTCTAAAGGGTCACGAACGATCCGTTGAATCACTCGATTTTGCCCAAGAGGGAAACTATCTGATCAGTAGTTCCTCGGACAAATCGGTCCGCATCTGGGATGTGGAAAAAGGCCTTCAGGTTCGAAGCTATGATCTTGGAAACCACCGTGTTCAGTCTGTTCGCTTCGGCCCTGCTGCGGAAACCTTTGCCACCGCTGGTTCGGACTCCTCTGCTGGAATCTGGGACACGGAAAGTGGTCAGCGTTTAAAGACCCTGGCTAATCATAAAGGCAAGGTGAACAGCGTGGATTTTCATCCTCATGAAAAAGTCCTGCTCAGTGGAGGTTCGGACCGACAGTGGATGCTCTGGGATTTGGAAAATGAAACCGTGATTCTGAAAAATCTAGCCCATGAAGATCAAATCATGCAGGTCCGTTTCAGTGAAAACGGAAAAATGTTTGCCACTGCTGGAAGCGATCGTGTGGTACACCTCTGGAACTACCCAGGGGGAGAACGATTGCTTTCCCTCAAAGGGCATCGCAAGGCCGTAGTTGCCATCGCCTTCAACCCCAAAACTCCGATGCTCGCTACTGCATCCCAGGATATGAGCATCCTCCTTTGGGATCTTAATGAACCTCTCAGCCTCAGGCAGCCGAAAAGGCTTGAGGGACACAACTATATCGTCAGTGGACTAGACTTTACAATAGATGGAAAAGCCCTTCTCTCAGTATCACGGGACAAAACCGCAAGACTTTGGGAAAGTGCTTCCGGTAAGATGTTGAGGATCATCCATGGAGAAAACCGTGCACTGCTTTCGGCTTCCATGAATTTCGATAATACCTTGATTGCTGTCAGCAACCTTGGTCCAGAAATTAAGATTCTTTCTTATCCTGATGATCTCCCCAAACTAATTTCTGTGGAGTTGCCCGACAACTCCACAGGCATGGAATCAGAAGAAATAGAGACGATTTCTGCAGGAGTTACAGAAGCTTCAAATGAAAACGAAACCTCCGTCGACGAAGGAGACCTCACTGAGGCAGAGAAAAAACCTCTGACACGTGAACAACTTCAGGTCTACATGACGGAACCCAAAAAGGCCAAATCCAAACGCCATGAAGGCCTTCAGCAAAAGTTGAATCTAATGCTCAAGGAACAAGATTCCTGCGATGTCAAGGATCACATGAAGAAGTTAGCCATGATGGTACTGGACCTGAAACCAAATGATCTTGCTGCCTATCATGCACTGATCAAGGCTGGAGCTTTAATGGGAGATTTCAACTTGGTCAACCTCGCTGCCCAAGTATCTTCAATGGCAACTCTAGATACCAAACTCTATGACTATCAAAAAGAAAACGATATAACCGGTCTAATGGCGTCCTGGCGAGAGGAGGTTTTTAATCCTGTCTATCATCGTGGAGGAGCAAACGCACGGTTGCGTATTAAAGACTGTGAAGGCAATGAAAAAACCCTCAACATCCCCGACTCAGCACTTTATGTCCGTTTACCACAAGAATTTTTGGATAAATTGACCACGGTTCCAAAAATCATTGAGTTCCGTGATTTTTCAGACATTTCCAATGAGGAGTTTCGCAATCGGATTTATCATGAAACGGAAAGGGTCATCTCAGGAACCACTCCCTATCCAACCTCAAGGCTTCCCCTTCAGAAAACTGATCAGGTTCCAAATCATGAAACCGGATTACTGATGCTGGACCTAAAAGCAGCGAAAGTCTGGAAGGATAGAGGTCGTTCTGAATTTCAGCTTCGGCAGGGTAAAAAGACCTGGCAGACTTTTATTACTGATGGAGATGGAATGGCCGTGATGCAGCTTCCCATAGGTAAGTACTACATCAGGGTCGGTGCCTTCCTTGAGAAGACTTTTTTCCTGGGAAAAGACAAGGAGTTGAAACTAAACATCCGCTAAAAGATAAATAGGTCTGTACTTTCACAAAAACAGGAATTTGGTTCAAAAATAAATTTGAGCATCAAGTTGCCAGGCGGGAGCAATTGGCTGTCTCTCGCCTCGCAAAGGCCTGCGGTGTCCTAGTCGCACCTGCCAGGGAAGTTCAAGGAGGTTGCTTTCGAGTTGATTCAGATTCCCCCAACCAATTTCCAATAACCCTTGATCCAGATAACCCTGGTCATTCGCACCACCTCCGAGCTGGCTTTCCAACTGCTGAAGATGATGAAGTTCAAATGCATAAAAAAGGTCAGAGTGTTCATAACTCCAATTGTAGTGGAATTCGAACCTATTTCCCTTTGAAAAAGAACTATCGACTCCATCCATGTTTTCCCGTTCCCCTTTGATCGCAGTATTTTGTGAAAAACGAAGACCGTTTCGAAGCCCCCTGACAAAAGGATACCAGTTGATGTGCAGAAAAAACTGAGAGTCATAAATTTGTTTTCCTGAAGAGAATGGGTAAACTCCACGTGGGGTTCCACTTCTTCCGCTGGGGAAGCTCAGGGTTAAACCTCCACGGACAAACCACTTGGTGCTTGTGCCCATTTCATAACCTGCTTTCAGGCGAATATCGCCCAGTCCACTAACCGTTTCAGTTTGCAGATTTTTCAGAATGACATCCCATTCATTATTCGAAGGAGCCCCGTTCTTCAAAACCAGGTTCGAGGACTGTTTTTTACTGACCAGGGGCAGAACCATTTCGAGCATCCAATCCTGACTGAGTCCATAGATCCAACTGCTTTCCATAACAGTTTCTTCTCTGGAAATACTGCCTGTGACCCAGTCATTCAACTGCTCGTCATTGATCAATAACCATTTCAGAGGAACCCGCTCTCCATATCCGTTGTAAGCTTCTGAAAAAGCAGGCTTGGAAATCAATTGAAAACGGGCCATGGAAACTCCGGCAGGAATCCTCGTTTCCTGCTGCACGGCTTGCCCCTCTTTTGGACTCTGAAGCAAGACTGCCGAAAGGATGAGAAACATCCAAAAAAAATATTTTCTCAACAAACTGAAAATTAAATTGAACCCATCCATTAGTTCCTCAGCCATTATTTTTCGGTGAACGGAGGCTTATCCATCCTCTTTTGAGCAAGGTTTCCAAAACCTGTTCGATGGGGAAACCGACCACATTATTGAACGATCCTTCTATACCCGTCACCAAAAAAGATCCATACCCCTGAATCGAATAGGCTCCTGCCTTGTCTAGTCCTTCTCCCAAAGCCAAATACCATTCTTTTTGTTTGGCATCCAAATCCCGGAAAGTGACTTGGGTGGAGACATGATGAATCAACTCTTCCCCGTTTGAGGTATCAAGTACCACATAGGCAGTAGTGACCTGATGAGTCTTGCCATTCAATTGTTCGATCATCTTTCTGGCCTCCTGCTCTTCTTTCGGTTTCCCCAGGATGTCTCCCTCCAGCAGTACGATGGTATCTCCTGAAAGGATGATCGTTTGCTCGGGAAATTTGGTGGAATCCTGAAAGATCTTCCTTGCTTTTTCCACAGCAACCCTCCTGACAAAGGGTTCTGCCCCTTCACCGTCTTTTCGGCTTTCATCGGTTTCCGGTAACAAAGTGAAAAATTCTAAACCAAAGTGTTCCAGAAGATCCTTTCTGCGAGGAGATGAAGAGGCGAGACACAAGGGTCGATGCTGATCAAAGATTCTGTCAGGATGATAATTCATTCAATGCCTGGAATTTTTTGAGGATGACTTCGACTCTAATAAATAGATAATCTGAAACTTAACATTTTCGGATCCTAAGCTTCATCAACGGGCAAAGGATGATGCAAGTTTAAAGCTGTAGGAATGTTTGAAGTCAGGGCTGATTCCTGAAGGTTGAGATTGGGTCTGCATTCTAGGAAGATAAATTTCACTGTAATAGAATTCCAGAATCTTCCGGGCCTTCGGAGCCGCAGATCTGGAACCGGCGCCCCCATGTTCCACCAGTACGACCACTGAAATTTCAGGATCCTCAGCCGGAGCAAAAGACACGAACCAGCCGTGGTTTTGCAGATTCCGCTCCTCACGCTCCTCCTCTTCCAGGCTTTCCAAGGTTTCATGGCTGACCACCTGGGACGTCGCTGTTTTTCCAGCAATGGTGAAATCTTCATTTCGTACCGAACCTGCCGTGCCACCGGTTTCGTTGACTACCGCTACCATCCCATCCAGGATACGTCCGAGGAATTCCTGATTCAAGGAAAGCTGGACAGATTTTTCATTCGGCTGCCCTGCATAAAGCATAGGTGGCACCCACAATCCACGGTTGGCTACAATGTTGATCATGTTCACCACCTGAATCGGGGTCACGTTCAGATACCCCTGACCGATGGCTAAAGGCGGGGTTTCACCCCGATACCAGGGTTCCTTAAGAACAGACTGTTTCCATGCATCGTTTGGCACCAATCCTTCTTTTTCATTAAGCAGACTGATCCCCGTTTTCTGACCTAATCCAAACAATTTTGAGGCACGAGCTAATTCTTCTACTCCAACCTGAATGCCAACATTATAGAAAAACACATTACACGATTCCCGGATCGCCGAATGCAGATCCATTTTCCCGTGGCCGCCTTCTTTCCAGCATTTGAAAATGGTTTTGAATTTTGACATTTCATCCGGGTCAGGAAGTTTTTTTCTTCCAAGAAGATCATAATAACCTTTGCAGACATGGGTCGTTTCATCATCCAGAATTCCCGATTCCAAACCAGCATAGGCAGTGACAACCTTGAAAATAGACCCCAAAGGATAAAGACCCTGGATAGCTTTGTTTTCAAGGGGATGTTCAGGATTGTTCAACAATCCTTCCCAGTGCTCACGATCGATGCCACCTGCAAAAAGGTTGGGGTTGAAATTTGGATAACTGCCCAGCGCCAGTAAATCTCCGGTTTTCGGATTCATCACCACCACAGATCCAGTTTCTCCTTCCATCACACGATCCACGATTTCCTGAATACGAATATCGAGACTTAAGTGTATGTTTTTACCTGAAGATGGGGGCACAGGCTTACTAATGGTTTTCAATTCACGACCAAGGTGATCGACTTCGACCTGTCGTCCTCCATCGATGCCGACCATGATGTTGTTAGCCAGCAGTTCGACTCCGGATTTGCCGGCAATCTGACTGGAGCGGCGTTTGTTTTCAGGAAGCTCGAACCATTCCTCCTCCACCACTCCAACATAACCGAGCACGTGTGAAGCAAGTTCTTCAAAAGGATAATGGCGCAGAGGTCGAATCACCACCGATATTCCAGGAAGATCCTCCTGGTAACTTTCCACCAACATAGCCTTTTCATAGTCGATGTCACCGGCCAGGATGATCGGCTTGAAACGTAAAACCTTTTGGTTCTCCTTGACCTTGGATTTTAAATCACTGATTGGAATTGCCAGGGCTTTGGATAGTTTGCGTAAACTCAAATCGAGGTCGGGTGTGTCTTCCCGAATCAGATGGATCTGATAGCTCGGCCGGTTTTCTGCAAGTACCTTCCCGTTTCGGTCATAAATGATGCCCCTGAGAGCTGGCTGAGGCATGAGACGGATTCGGTTACCACGGGCATAGTCAGAATACTTCTCTCCCTCCATCACCTGAAGGTACCAGAGACGAGAGGCGAGAAGTGAAAAAATCACGACAATGATTCCACTGAGGATCAAGACCCGTTTCCTCATTTCCGCCAGCTCATGTGGCAGAAGGATATCAATTTTCATGCTTTGGCCCTAACTCCAAAATTCTCCAGATAGATCACTCCCTTCAACAAAAACGGACCGACAAACGCATGAATCAAGGCTAATGGAAGAGTCATGTTGATCAGGTTCCAAGACCATCGAATGTCATCTTGTGACCACTCCAACAAGGTCAAACTAAAGAAACCTTCAAGCAGAGTGAGAACAAAAAACAGGATCATCATCAACAACAGTGTGTGAGAATAAAACCATGCCGAGAGCCAATGGGTAAGGAGAATCACAAAAAGAAAACTGATTCCATAGACACCAAACATTCCATGAGAAAAAACATCACAGCAAATCCCAGCAAATATAGCCAGAAATGGCATGAGCCTATTACTTTGTTGAAAGGCAAGGATCACCAGGATCATCAGCACCCAGTTAAGCTTGTATCCAAAAGGATGAAGATAGGGTGCCAAAAGGACTTGAAAAATAATTCCTGAAAAAACCAGGATGCTCTGAAAAATAGCTTGGTTCATCAGTCTGTAAAAATGGGAGAGCCTTCTGGATAGGATCCTGAAATGATGATAAAAACTTCCTCCATTCTGCTTAAGTCCACCGCTGTTTCGATACTTGCCGTCTGAAACAGTTCATGGGGCTGAACCCTCACTTCCACGATGGTTCCGATCAGAATTCCTTTCGGATATAACCCTCCCAAACCACTGGTAATAACGCGGTCTCCTTTTTTTACTTTAGCTCTCCTATTGATCTGACGCATTTCCAATCCAGTTTGGGTGCCGTAAATCAAACCCCGAATCCGATTCCTTTGAATTAATGCAGGAACTCGGCTACGAAAGTCTGTGATCAACTGAAGATTGGATTGAAAGGGAGTGACAGACTGAACCCTTCCAACCAGTCCCTCCCTCAGGATTGCAGAGAAATTGCGTTTCAATCCATGCTTGGATCCACGGTTAATCAAACGCATTTGGTGAATGTTGTCGATGGATTCCCCTATAATTTCTGCAAACACCTTGCGGTCTGGTTGTCGCTGAGCAAATAAGAGTTGGCCCCTTAAACGGTTATATTGAACTGAATCTTCAAGCGATCTGTTCAAACGATCTTTTAATTCCGCTATTTCTTGAAGTAATTGCTGATTCTCATTCCTGATGCCAATCAGCATCACATACCCTTCCCACCAATCATTAAAGGTGTTCACTAAATTGTGTACCCCGGATTGGATCGGATAGCTCACTGTCTGGATGACCTTCTGCCATCGGTTTGATCCTTCATCCTTCCTGGACTGGAACAAAACCAATAACAGAATCAAAACGATGAACAATAGTGTAAACGGATATCTAAATCTGAAAAGAAATTGGTACATCCTATCTGGTTATAAAACTTTGGACCGTTAACTAGGACTGAAGAGATAAGAAATTCAAACCAGGAGCTTATAAATGGAAAAAGACCCTACACCAAAATTCACTCTTCACAATGATTCCCGAAGGACATTGACCGGTTGAATCATGAAAGAGGCAAGATTGATTTTGTCCAGGGCCTCCCAAAGCACTCCCTCTGAACAGGGTTCTAACGTGATGGTGAAGATAACACTCTCCCGCTCTGCATCTCCTATGCGATGATATTGAGGAAGTTGCTCCAGTGCATAGATATTGATCCCGGACTCTGCAAGGATTTTACCGATCATGCCCACAATTCCTGGTTCATCATAAACTTCAAATCGTAGGGTGTGTCGAAAAAAGGACTCATTGAAGGGCATCAACTGAAAAAGTTCCGTATTTGAAGGCAGGGGAATCGGTTTCTCATTACGGGCAACCCTGTTCAGGTCTGATACGATAGCCGAAGCAGTGGGTAGGCTCCCAGCTCCTTTCCCTATGAGACTGATATCTTCAGAAAATCGACCTTTGAGTGACAGAGCATTGGTCGAACCATCGATTTTCGAAAGTACATTTTCACGTGGAAGCATCATCGGCAGGACAAAAGCCTGAAGGTAATTGTTTCCTTTTTCCTCCACCCGACGCATTCGGGCAATTAGCTTAATGCTCCGTCCCATTCTGGATGCATATTCAAAATCAGGAAGTTCCAGACGGTCTATTCCTTCCAGATAAATTTCTGAAGGAGAAATCCATTGCCCACAAATCAAATAAGCCAGAATCACAAGTTTGTAACGTGCATCATAACCTTTGATATCGTTCGTGGGATCCTGTTCGGCAAAACCCAATTCCTGGGCTTGTTTTAAAGTTTCTTCAAAGCCCAGACTTCGGGTTTCCATTTCACTGAGGATGTAATTAGTCGTCCCATTCAAAATTCCCTCAAGTTCCAGGATATCTCTGGTTTGAAAATATTCTCGCAACAAACTTAGAACAGGAATGGCACCAGCAACTGCTGCTTCAAAAAGATAGTGTCGATTACAGCTTTGAGACTTTGCACAGAGCTCAGCACCATGCGTGGCAATCAGGTCCTTGTTAGCCGTTACCACATGTTTGCCTCTTTTCAATGCCTCTAAGGTGAATTCTCTGGCGAAACCCGTGCCTCCTATGGTTTCAACAATCACCTTGATCTCTGGATCTTGTAGGATGCTTTCTTGATCGTTGACGAAAGCCTCTGGAATTTTTTGGAACCATTCCCTGGCAGGTCCTTTTTCCGGATCACGTTCGAGTATCGATTTCAGGAACAAACCATGATCCCCAACCTGATGATCACTCAGGATTTTGGCCACACCACTTCCTACGGTTCCCAATCCGGCGATGGCGATTCCAAAATGATTAGTTTTTGACAAGGATTAACTCCTTCATAAGAGGAATACCTCTACCAATTTTTTTTGCCACATCCTCATTCTCCAATCAGGGCGGTAGCATCCATTTCAACAAATACTCCTTTGGGCAGATTACTGACCTCGACACAAGCCCTTGCCGGTTTTGAAGCTCCGAAATAGCCCGAGTAGATTTCATTCAGTTCATTGAAACGGTTTATATCGGTTAAATAAATCATGACTTTCACCGTCAGTTCCAGCGATGAGCCTGAAACCTCCAAAATCGCCTGAAGGTTTTTCAGAACCTGATGACACTGGGCACCAAAATCCTCAGGAATCTCTCCTGTTTCGGGATGAAGGGCTATCTGACCTGAGACAAAAACCAGATCCCCAGCCTGAATCGCCTGGGAGTAGGGCCCCACGGGAGGTGGCGCCATATCCGTAACGACAATGTTGCGTTTCATTTATCCTTATTATATCAAGAAACAAGTTTACGTTTGAGGAATTGGAACCATTGTGGGCGAGCATAGATACTTCGTTCCATCGCATACCAGTCAGCAAGACGAAGTATCGAGACATCCTTAAGCACTAACGGAGATTTGATATTTCCTTCAGCAATGATCGGTTTTTTTGTGAATCTTGAAATCCATTCCAGTAGATTTTCTTCCTGGTCAAATATCCGATTCAGGATATGCGGGGGCATCGGATGGAAAAAATCAATACCGTTCTTTTCCAGCATCTTGATCAGCTGCTCCAGTTCGTTTGCATTGAAACCATCTTCCAACTTTTCATGAATAGAAAACTGATAACAAATCGGGCGACTGATTGAATCACGTTGTTTGACAGCATGCACGATTTCCATCGGAAGTCTCATTCGGTCTTCCAGACTTGAAGGACCATATTCATCATCACGATTGTTGAATTTCAAGGAAAAGCATTGATCTAAAAGATGCTGATCGGTCCCATGGATTTCAATTAAATCCATGCCAATTTCCTCGGCTCGTTCCGCAGCATGCACAAAATGCAGGATGATCTCCTCCCGGTCACCGATATCGAACTCTCGACTTGTATCAAAATCACGTCCGAAATTATAAACGGAAGGGCTGACTGGCTGTTCCCCGCAGATAAATTCTGAAGTTTTTGCTCCTGCATGAGTAAGGCTGATGCCGATGACCCCGCCCTCATTCTTGACCGCCTTAACTAGTTTTGAAAGACCTGGCAGATGTTCTTCTTCAGAAATGCCGAGTTGGTGCAGATTGCTGCGGCCCTGTTGTGAAACATAGGCACTTTCCACAATTACCGCCCCAACTCCCTGCTGAATCATGCTGACGTAATGGCGAATCAGTGCCGGAGTCACCATTCCCTTACGATCAGCCTGATTCTCAATGAAAGGTGAGCACAGTAAGTGATTTTTAAATGATACACCAAACCTGTCAAAAGACTTGAAAACAGGGTGGGGTTTGATGGACTTTGCGTCCGGTGTTTTAGTTATTTTTTTTGCAGTTTTTTCCAATCATCCTCCAGAAATTGAATAAGATTTTACAGTTTTATAATTGGTTCCAAATCGTTTTTCTTTACATCCTATTAGATCGTTTTTCATTGATGCTTTTCATCAACTCAGATTGCGTGATTTTTTTTCCTCAATTCCGGAGGTCCCCAATCTCCTCTTAAGTTCGGATTGAATGTCATCCAGAGGAATACCATGGTAAACCATAAGTACCAGCAGATGATAGCAGAGGTCACTGATTTCATGGACCTGTTCACGATGGTCGCTATTTTTAGCAGCGAGGACCAGTTCAGTCGTTTCTTCTCCAATTTTCTTAAGAATTGAATCAAGTCCTTCCTGCATCAATTTTGCTGTGTAGGACTGCTCAACTTGACCCTCGTCTCGTCTGTTTTCAAGAAGCTTATATAGTTCCGGTAAATAACAGAGGTCCTGTTTCTCTTTTTCTACTTTGGACAGGGAGTCAGGCATCCAACACCACCTTCCTTCGGATCCGCAAAGCCTCGATTTTTTTCCTGAGCGTATTGCGATTGATACCCAGGAGTTTGGACGTCTTTTGCTGATTCCAGCCCGTCTCCTCAAGCAATAGTTTCAGAAGAGGACGTTCAACTTGATTCATGACCTGCGACATCAGACTATCGGTATTGTTAGCGATGCCTTGACGAACCAGGGGCTCAATTTTTTTCTCCATCCATTTTTCAAGGTTCCCTGAATCTTGGGTAGGCTTTTCTTTTTTCAACAGGTGTCCTGGAAAGGAATCAAGACTGATGAAGTTACTTACATTGGTGATCATCAAGCTTTTCAAGGTATTTTCTAATTCCCGAACATTTCCAGGCCAATGGTGGTTCCGTAGGGATTCCATGGCTTCGGGAGACAGAGATTTGCTTCCTACAGCCATTTCAAGAGCCCCTCTTTTGAGAAAGTGCTCTACAAGAAAAGGCAAGTCTTCGATGCGATCCCGCAAAGGTGCTATGGACAACGGAAAAACATTGAGTCGGTAGAACAAGTCTTTCCGAAACAGTTCCTTCTGCATCAGTTGATCAAGATCACGGTGAGTGGCCGCAATCACACGCATGTTGGTTGAAAGCAGTTCCTGCCCACCTATCCTCTCAAACTGTCGTTCCTGCAGAACACGTAGAAGTTTCGATTGGAGTATTAAGGGCATATCCCCAATTTCATCCAGGAAAAGGGTTCCGTTTTCAGCTTGCTCGAGCTTTCCAAGTTTACGCTCAATGGCTCCGGTGAATGATCCCTTTTCATGACCAAACAATTCTGATTCAAGAAGTTCGGAGGGAATGGCTGCACAATTGATAGCGACGAAAGGTCCTGATGCACGTTTCGAATGATGGTGGATGGTTCGAGCTATCAGTTCTTTACCAGTCCCGCTTTCCCCCTGAATGAGGACCGTCAATTCTGTCGAAGCAACCCTGCCGATGGACTTGAACAGATCTCTCATAGCAGGGCCCTGTCCCACCAAAAGTTCCTCCGTACTCCCCTGCCGCTCAGAATTTTCATCCTTTTCTGTGTGACGTATCTTGAGGGCCTGACATACCAGTTCTTCAATTTGAAGAATGTCAAAGGGTTTCGTCACAAATTCGAAAGCTCCAGCTTTCATGGCTTCAATGGTGTTGAACATCGTCCCTTGACCCGTCATCACAATGGTCATCAGATTGGGATACTTTTCTGCAATATTTTTAGTGAAACTGAGCCCGTCCTGATCTGGAAGATTGATGTCGACAAGTGCCAACCTGACAGGATGTTTTTTCAGAAGTTCGTGGGCTTCACTTGCATCAGAGGCGAGGTGAACCTGATAGCCAGACTGAGAAAGCGTCTTTTCGAGAACCCAGCGGATGCTTTTCTCATCATCCAGCACCAGAAGGTGCTCAGGCTTTTCAAAAGAAAGGGATTCAGGAACCGCGGACATAGCTCTTCAGTTCATCCTTCAGCAGGCGAAGGCTGAGCAAGACATCGGCACCATGAACCGGATCATCTGGACCAAACTCTCCCCTGATCGAGTTACGCACTTCAAGAATCCCACGAGAAGTCAGGGTTCTTGCAGCGTTATAATAATAGGCATCACTGCGCACATCTGACCATGGTGAACGGTCACCAAGGAACCTTGTGGAAAGACCTTTATCCTGAGTGACCTTGATCAGGATGTCCTCGAGCATCATCGCATATTCGGCACGTGTGATCCGTCGATTGGGAAAAAACAGATGCTGTGGATTGGCTTCCAGCCCCCGGACTTTGAGTTGGAGGACGAGTTCGATGTCCTCACGCAGTGGGTGATCTTCGATGTCGGTAGCATCAGCCAACTTGTTGGTTTGGGTCGTTTCAAATTTTTTCACTGGGGATTTGAATTTTTTCCCTGAAGCGTCCTTCTTGACTCCCCGCTGGTAAAGGCTTTCCAATTGGAATTCTTCAATCAACAGCGCCGAGAGGTCTGCACGAGAAATCTCTGAAACCAGCGACACTTCCCTTGCATATGGACTTCCAGGCTGGGCACGAACGATTTTCTGGACGAGCGCATGTTGACGGTCTGCTTCCCGGGTAAAACCCTGATTGAGTTCTAACACCCTTGCATAATGTCCCGATGCATCGGAAAAAGCCCTGGCAGCAAGAAACGCTTCACCCATGTAGAAGTTCACCTCGGACAAACGTTTTCGCAGGCTTGGCTGGTCTTCCACTAACTCCAGCGCTTCTCCGTAATGATCCCTGGTTTGTTCAAGCCAATCATCATCCTTTAACTGGGTCTCGACCCTTATTGCGTCAATGCGGATGCGCATCTGGTGTTCTGGAGTTTCTGCTAAGTTCACTGCTTTTTCCAAATAATCCTTGGATTCTTCACGAAGTGCTTCGACACGTTCTGATTTGCGTCCCGGTTGATTGGACTGATGAGCTTTGACCAGGGATTTTCCAGAAAGGGCCGGAGCAAATTCAGGATCGAGTTCAAGCGCCGAATCGAATTGCTTTTCTGCTGCATTCCAGCGCTTCTGCTGCAAAAGGTCCTGACCTCGTAAAGCATGGTGTGCGGGGGTGTCCAAAGTCCCCTGCCTTTTCCGTGGTTCAGGATTTTTTCCGCATCCACTGAAAATCAAAAAATTGAGCATTAACAATATAAGTGTCGCATTCACACTGCGGCTAGACTTTCTGTAATTTAGGATCATTGAATGAATGGATGACATATATGCCTCTTTGGCTGGAGTGAAAACCAAAAGGACCGGAGTTTCAGGCAACCGTTCTTTGCGACTCCGGTGAAGTCGGTTCTGATTCCTGCAAACTGCCCGGGGAAAAATCTTCCCCAAGCATCTTCCTTACTCGCAGGAACTTAAAGAGATGCAACATTGTTTCCCGCATACTGAGCCTGTCCTCATCCGTAGGATTGGCATGCTCAACAAACCATTCCAGGAAAAATTGGTCCACCATCGACGAAGTCCACTGCTCTAATGGAGGGGGGCCAAAATCTTCAAGGAAAAGTTCCAGATCTTCACGCATCCTGTCGGCGCGTTGTTGTGAAAGACCCTCAAGGTCTTTTTCAAGATCCTGCATGATCTCATCGGAGAACACTGCAGGTTCCAAATCTTCCTTGGGAGTTTCAATTTCCTCTTCAACCTCGTTTTTCAGTAATTCCGGGTTTTCAGATGCTTCAGCGATCCAGTCCGCATTTCGTTCTTCAAAATCTCTAATTGCACTTGCCAGATCTGCCAGTTTCATCGGGTTCCCCTCAACCATTGCGCGTGTTTTCAGGAAAAATGCGAACAAAAGCGGATTGGAAAGATGAGGAATCTCTTCACTATGCTCAAGCTGATGCCGTGATGCCTTGGCCAGGAGAGCTTTGGGGGACTGGGGAACGGCTGAATCCTCTACATCCTCCAGTCGTCGTCCTAGTTCCTCCAAAAACTCTGGAGTAAGCAGGCGGCTCAAAATCTGAGGTTCCTCCAGACCTTGATCGATTAATTCCTGCATCATCTTCTCGTCCAGATAAAGGTCCTGAAGCATTGGGTCGAACGCAAGATTCGGGAGGGTTTTTAAAAGCTTTTCTAGTTGGTGAGGAGAAGTGATCTGGGCTGGGCTGCGATGGATCATCAGTTTTTTTCGCTTCACCATCTTCCGATGACGCTTGTCGTGTCGGCGTTTTTCCATGCCAGATTTTTTTGTTTTCCCTTTTTTTGCCATGCTAAATTGCTAGAGTCGTTTTCAGGACATGAGATAAACATTTTAATATGACAGAAAAATCAGATTAAATCACGGGAAATGATCCTTATGTTTTATACTCCATCTCCAAAGATCACTGCCCCAGAGAATCAACAATCCTAGCTATGTCTGGGTGGAATAGGAATCCATTCGAATCGAAATTGATTTTGAAAGCTATCACGTTCATGATTTGTATGTCTCCATCTGAAACGACAGAGAGCTCTTTTACTTTGATCAGATATCTTGGCAAGCCACCAAAATTTTACTTAGAAAAAATCAATCCCCGGTGGCAGTATAAATTACTTAAACATTTAAAAACACTCTGGCCCTTTTATAAGGGAAGAATTAAGTTGTAACAAAAAATAAGTTGAAGCATGTACAAATCTATCAATTCTTGGTTCCTATTTTTCATGATGCTTACAGGTTCATCCTCACTTCAAGCATCAGATTTGGATTTGCAGAACCGTCTTTTAATCAAAAGGGAATGCATCAAATGCAATCTCAATAAACATGATCTACGCAAGGCACTCCTGCACAACGTAATACTTTCGGGAAGCCAGTTGAATCAGGCAGAACTTCAAGAGGCCAATCTTCAGGGGGCAGATTTAAGCGGGGCTAGCCTCCGCGGAGCCCATCTGGAAGGAGCGAATCTGCGGGGAGCGAATTTACGCGGCGCCGATCTCGAAGGTTGCTTCCTGAATGGTGCAGACTTGAGCATGGCAGAACTTGGAGTGGCCAATCTCCGTTCCTCAGACCTGCGTGCCGCAAATCTACTGGGTGCAACACTCGAAGGCGCTGATCTGGAAAATGCTAACCTAAGCGTTTCCGACCTAGGTCTTTCAAATCTCAAAGGTGCCAATTTAAAAGGAACCAATCTACAATCAGCCAACCTAAGGGGTGCTGATCTTTCTAGGGCCGAACTTTCCGGTGCAATGCTTTGCAACACCAAAGTTCCTTCAGGAGAAGTCGAATACAGCGGATGCATCATCCCCCTCCTCCGAGAAGCCCTGAGGGACGAAGCTGTAGGGCAATAAAACAAGCTCTATATCATTTCCTTCTAGATACAAAACCACAGTTATTATCTTTTATTTGTCAAAAGAGGCTCCACCTCTTTGAGGAGAAATGATTTCTTCCATGACAAAAACCAGCAGTTTTGGCTTGAAGCTCGCATGCTTCTGCTTGATGAATCCGGTGTTTCAGTCTTGTTTTTAACAAACAACATATTTCTTCAAGTTGATATGCTTGATCTTTTGAAGCATAAAAAAACCTTTCGTTTAGGATTATCTTTTCCAGTCTTCTTTCTGATGGGTTTCTTTTGTTTGATGTCTTTCCCAAAATCTGTAGAAGCCCGAATCGGATGTAGTTATGACGAAATCATGGATGTGGAGAATATGGTCTCAACAGAAACTGCAGGAAAATATGTCGAATGGGTTTGCGAAGGAAAAAAACCTGAACAACCTGCAAATTACCATAAAAGAAAAGCTTCCCAGAAATCTGGCTTGTTTTTTGATGGAACAGGAACAGATTCCGTTCACCTCGAATTCGGACCGGTCGGAATTTTCAGCAGCAACAGCCGGGTTCTAAATGTTTATTACCAGTACCTAATGGAGAACCGTATCGCCTTAGGCGGCGGGCTTTACCAACTTGACGGAACGCCAGCCTTTGGTGATCTTTTCCTCATCGGCGGGTATCATTTTGAGTTTGAGGGGATTGGAGAATTCCTGCCTCAACTGCGATATGGACCAAATCTCGGGTTCCAGGCTACAGTCCCTTATTCGATGCGTTTTGGATCCTATTTCGCAGGTGCAGAACTAATAATCGGAAGCGGGTTTTCTCTTGGACTCCAGGGAGGCTATACATTTTGATAGTGTGAACATCCAGAATTCAGAACTCTAAAGTTGCATACTGAAACATGAGCAATCATAAAGACTACCTGATCCGTTTTTTGCAGGTTTTACGGGAAATCTGCACCAGAGGGATCTCACCAACGGTTTCTTACGACAAAAGGGATGATATCTGGACAATCCATGATCAAACACCGGTCAAGGCGGATCTTGTAAACGCATGTCAGTTGCAAATCCTTTTTGAACCAGGTGAAATCCGTTTCGAAGTCAGTCGTCTGATGAATGATGATTCCAAAATGATCAAGCAAAACGGAGAAATTCCTTTGGAAGGTGATTTGAACATCGAATTTATAAGTGCTTATCTTGAAGACTTGAGAGAGTACGTCATTCATGAACATTGATTTTTTTTATGAACAACACCCAAGTATAGTTTCCTCTACTGTTATCTCCCCAAACGCCGTTACTCAAAAATGAAAATCAGGGATTACCGCATTTTTGTGGTTGAGAATCCTCCGCCACAATACGGTGGGGCCTATTGGATTTTTGTGAAACTGATCACCGATTCCAGTTTGGAAGGCATCGGCGAAGTCTATTCCCTACCTTTTCATCCGAAGGTAGTTGAGAAGATGATCGCAGACATCTGTGAACGATTTGTCATTGGCAATGACCCATTCCACATTGAACAGTTATGGCGTCGAGTCTATTCAAGCGGCTACAGCCAACGTTCGGATCTTTCGTTGATGGGCATCCTAAGTGGAATCGAAACCGCCTGCTGGGACATCAACGGTAAGGAACTGGGAAAACCAGTCTATGAACTTCTAGGTGGATTGATCCATCCAAGGCTTAGGACATACACCTACCTTTATCCGGAAACCTCTCATCAGGACCGGCTATACAATTACCCAGAAAATGCTGAAGAAAAGAATGTTTATACTGATCCAGACCTTGCTGCAGAAGCCGCAGCAAAATACGCCACCCAGGGTTTTACGGCATTGAAGTTCGATCCGGTTGGACCCTATTCGGTTTATGATCCCAGAATGCTTTCGCTGGAATCCATGGACCGAGCTGAACGGTTTGTTCGTCAGATCAGGGACGCCGTTGGAAGCCGTTGTGACCTGCTTTTTGGCACCCATGGACAGATGACTGCAGAAAGTGCGATCCGGCTTGCGAAGAAGATTGAACCCTACGATCCGCTCTGGTTCGAAGAACCGGTTCCTCCGGAAAACCTGGAGGCCATGAAAAAAGTAGCCCAGGCAACATCAATCCCGGTTGCCACTGGGGAACGTCTTGCAACTAAATATGAATTTGCACAAGTGCTTCAAAAACAAGCTGCGGGAATCCTGCAGATGGCACTGGGTCGAGTCGGAGGGTTGCTCGAGGCGAAAAAAATTGCAGGTATGGCTGAAGCGCATTATGCCCTTATTGCTCCTCATCTTTATTGTGGCCCCATTGAAGGAGCAGCCAACATTCACCTTGATGCCTGCAGTCCCAATTTTCTGATCCAAGAAGGCATTGAACGCTGGGGTGGGTTTCATGCAGAAATTTTAAAGAAACCCATTCAGTGGGAGGAGGGATATGTCATTCCGCCATCAGAACCTGGGCTCGGAGTTGAACTGAATGAGGAAGTAGCCCTTCAGCATCCCTATACCGGTAAAGGGCTTCACCTGGAAATGCACCAGGAACCAGTTCCAATTTAATTTTTCAACGGTTCGTTTTTCGAAATCGTTGTCGTCTTTGCTTGAGGATTTCCTTCCGCTCCTGGTTTGACGTTTGGAGTAAATCCATATTGGTCAGACTAAAAACCAACAGGTTCTTTTCAATCCCCATACA
>Ga0208278_1000156_pt1 | contig 36945 bp, 29 predicted proteins | sample ETN01SmetaG_FD_185794 | JGI IMG/M metagenome (GOLD analysis project Ga0208278, IMG submission 185794) | Marine microbial and viral communities from oxygen minimum zone, Eastern Pacific Ocean - ETNP2014F12-01SV259 (SPAdes) (version 2) | ecosystem: Environmental > Aquatic > Marine > Oceanic ...
GATTTCGGATCTTCCGTTCGTGTGAAGCCCGTGTCCGGATAAAGCAGGTGTTGAATGAGACAGGTGTGATTTCTTAAAACCGACATCATGTTTTGATCCGCAAATTTGTTGGATCATAAAATCCTTTCAATGAAGCCCGGGCTGGAAATCTCTCTCCCGCCACCTCGATTTCGAAGTTTTCTGATTCAACCCATTCCTTGCTGACACCTTCAAAATTTTCGACGTAACCCATTCCAAGGCAACTGCCGATGCTGTGTCCATACATGCCAGAGGTCGTTTCTCCGACAATATGGTTTCCGCACCAGATCGGTTCGTTGTGGTAAAGCAGTGGTTCCGGGTCTTTGAGGGCAAACTGTACCATTCTTTTTTTAAGAAGATCCTCTTCTTTTTTACGGATCAGGGTTTCTCTGCCGATGAACCCTCCGGGTTTATCCCATGCAACCGCAAATGAGAGTCCCGCTTCGAGTGGCGTGTCTTCATCGGTGATGTCATGACCCCAGTGCCGATAGGCTTTTTCCAACCTGAGGGAGTTGAGTGCATGCATGCCTGCGTGTTTTAAACCATGGTCCTGTCCTGCTTCCAGGAGTCGGTCATAAAGATCCTGTGCGAATTCACAGGGGATGTAGAGTTCCCAACCCAGTTCGCCGACATAGGTCACTCGAAGGGCTAATGCTTTGGAGTATCCGATTTCGATTTCTTTGCCTGTTCCAAAGGGAAAATGATCGTTGCTTAAATCCTCATCAGTCAGTTTGGATAACAATTTTCGGGAATTAGGCCCCATCACGCTCAGCACGGCATAGCCCGATGTCACATCCGCCACCTGAACGCCATCTTCATCGGCGGTATGACGTCTCAGCCAGGCCTTGTCACGCATCTGACTTGCTCCGGCGGTGATGACCAGGTACTCGTTTTCCGTTAATCGGGTTACGGTGAGATCCGATTCAAAACCACCCCGTTCATTGAGCCAGGCCGTATAAACCACCCGTCCCGGTTCGACCGCCACTTGGTTGGCGCAAATCCGGTTCATCACCCTTTCAGCATCTTTTCCCTGGACGAGGAATTTCCCGAAAGAAGACATGTCAAAAAATCCCACGTATTCTCGAACCGCAAGGTGTTCTGCGGCGGAGGCTTCGAACCAGTTCTGGCGACGGTAAGTGTATTCATAGCGAGGTTCCATTCCTTCCGGGGCAAACCAGTTGGCCCGCTCCCAACCCACCATTTCTCCGAAACAGGCTCCCGCTTTTTCCAGCCGGTCATGAAATACCGAGCGCCTTATCCCACGACTGGTTTCAGGTTGAAAGAAAGGCCAGTGCATGGCGTAGAGCAACCCCAGAGCTTCTCCAGTTCGTTCATAGAGATAGCGTTCGTTTACCTGGAAGGGATGAAAACGACGGATGTCTACATCGGAGAGATCTATTGGTGGATGACCTTTGACCATCCATTCTGCCAGCACTTTTCCTGCTCCCCCGGAAGATTGGATGCCAATCGAGTTGAATCCAGAGGCTACATAGAAATTTTGGAGCTCCGGAGCTTCTCCCAAAATGTATCGGTCATCGGGAGTAAAGCTTTCCGGACCATTGAAGAAAAGCTGGATGCCAGCCTCTTCGAGTTTGGGAACCCGATGAATAGCATTCATCATCGCAGGTTCGAAATGATCCCAGTCTTCTGGAAATTGACCGAAACTGAAATCTTCTGGGATGCTGTCCAAGGATCTTGGTTTGGCTTTGGGTTCGAAACAGCCCACCAGCAGTTTTCCTGCATCCTCTTTCATGTAACACCAGCCGCTGGGATCCCGCAAAACAGGAAGGTTAGCAGGGAGTCCCATTTCTTCCGTGACAATGTAAAAATGTTCTGAAGCATGAAGGGGGACGTTAACCCCAGCCATCTTGCCTACCTGCCGGCCCCAAAGACCGGCGCAATTGACCACGTATTCCGCTTTGACCTCTCCCTGATCGGTGATCACACCAGTAACGGTATCTTTTTCACGGAGGATTCCCTGGACCCGGATGTTTTCCAGAATCGTTGCACCACCCATCCTGGCACCCTGAGCCAAAGCCCGGGTGGTATCGATGGGGTTTGTCTGCCCGTCTTTTGGTAAGAAAACGGCTCCGCAGAGATCGTTGATGTTGAGGTAGGGATGAAGTTCCAGGGCTTCATGAGCTGTGATGACTTCGACTTCCAGGCCAAAGCACTTGGCCATCGATGCTCCACGTTTGAGTTCCTCGAATCGTTCTTGATCCGGTGCAACACTGATAGAACCGTTCTGCTTGAAACCGGTGGCCTGCCCGGTTTCGGTTTCGAGTCCTGCAAACAGCTCACTCGTGTACTGGGCGAGCATGGTCATGTTTCGGGTCGCACGCAGTTGTCCCACCAGACCTGCTGCATGCCATGTGGTGCCGCAGGTCAGTTCCTTCCTTTCCAGAAGAAGCACATCGGACCAGCCCAGTTTGGTCAGATGATAGGCAACGCTGCAGCCGATCACACCACCACCGATGATTACGACCTGGGCCTGTTTTGGAAGTTTCAAATCCGACATTGCTTGGTTATCTGAATTTTTAGGTCTTAATGAATATCTGCTGAATCGCTGGTGGCCTGTTTCAGCATCTCCAGATTGAATCCCGGGTCTTTGCAGGCGTCCAAGATGACTTTTTCCCGACGGATCATGAGGTCGATTTTTCCAGGCAATTCTTCGGCACATTCAGCAGGTATGACCACGGCGCCATGTCGGTCTGCATGAATCAGGTCATTGTGACGAACCGTCATGCCGAAGATATTGACTTCCATCCCTGAATCCTCGATTCGGACATAGGCATGGCTTGGGACAATTTTACCGGCCAGTAATTGAAACCCTGGAGCCAATACATCCATGTCCCGAATCGCACCATTGGTGATTACCCCTAAAACCCCAAGGGCTTTGTGGATGTTGGTGTTGACTTCTCCCCAGTTGGCGCCCAGTCCCGGACGGGGATCCAGATCCTGGATCACGCTGATGTTCGGGCCGGGACCCGAGGCAACATAATCATAATAGGCCATTCCAGTTTCACGTTTTTTTTTCGGATCGACCGGAGACAAGGCACGGATGGTTGCCGTTCGCGCATAACCGACTATAGGCTCCAGAGAAGGATCGGCGCAAATCATTTGCTCAGTGGTGAATCCATGCAGCCGAAAACGGGAATCGATCAGCTCAAGCGCATTGCAGATGGTTGGGGTGTCATGTTTTTTGAAAAGATCAAGCAATGTTGAAGGGATCACTGACTCGACAGTTCTGTTTTGATTTTGAGGCATGTGGGAATTTGAATTAGTTGTCTTAAGGATTGAATTTTGAATGTGAATCCAAGTCTTCCACTGACTCAGGTGAGGATCAATCCGAAATGATCTTCAAGATCCCTTTTCTTTTGAGAAGCGTAATGACAAAGTCTTGTTGCGGAATTGATCCGCATGACATAATCAGCCTTTTCTATTGCCGATTCAACCATTCACCCAACCTCATCTATATCTAAAATGACTGGCCCTTCTGACGAAATTGTCATCGTTGGAGCATCTGAACACAATCTGAAAAACGTCAACCTGACTCTGCCGAGGAACACGCTGACGGTGTTTACTGGGGTAAGCGGTTCAGGAAAGTCCTCCCTGGCATTCGACACGATTTTCAAGGAAGGTCAGCGGCGTTTTGTGGAATCGCTCTCCGCCTATGCCAGGCAGTTTTTGGGTCAGACCGAGAAACCGCGGGTTGAACATGTTGAAGGTCTAAGCCCCACCATTTCGGTGGATCAAAAAACCGTCAACCGTAATCCCCGTTCGACGGTTGGGACGGTCACCGAAATCTTCGATCACTACCGTCTGTTGTTCTCAAGGTTGGGGGAACCGCATTGTCCGAATTGTGGAAAACCGATTGAATCCCAGACCCCGGAACAGATTGCAGACTATGCATATGTGGATGGACACGGGGAAACCTGCCTGATTCTTGCGCCGATGATACGTGAGCGGAAGGGCGAATACCGCAAGGAAATTGAACAATGGGCAGCTGAAGGTTATGTACGGGCAAGAATTGACGGCACCATCCGCAGATTGGATGAAGAGATTCAACTCGCACGCTATGAAAAGCACACACTGGAGTTGGTGATCGATCGGCTCGAATTAAACAATGAGGAAAAAAGCCGCTTCACCGAAGGCATTGAAAAAGCCCTGCGACTCGCGGAAGGTCTGGTGGTTCTGGAATACCGTGGTGAAGATCACCTTTTCAGTCAATTGATGGCTTGTCCGGCTTGCCAGATCGCCCTGCCGGAGATGGAACCACGTCTTTTTTCGTTCAACGCTCCACAGGGAGCATGCCCGACTTGCAACGGTTTGGGGCAGTTGAGTGTCTTCACAGAAGAAAAACTCTGTAACCCAAAGTTGTCGATGTCCGATGGAGCATTACGATGTTTTACGGAACGCGGGAACATCCTTTTCACCCGGATCGACGAGAGGCACATGAATGACCTCTACCGTCAGTTTTCCATCAACCGCAGGACTTCCTGGAAGAAACTTCCGGAAGAAACCAGGAAACTGGTCCTTCATGGAAACGCAGAAGTTCCTCTGGGCATCTCCAACGTCTTCCGTTTTTCCGGTCAGCTCCGCAAGAAAATTCAAAACGGCCAATGGCCCGGAATCATTGCGATCCTCCAGTTTGTTTACCGCTTTGCCAAAGGCCCGCTGGAAAAATTTCAGGAAACCTCTGTATGCCCTGATTGTGAGGGGCGGCGCCTGAATCCCACCGCTCTGGCGGTCCGTTTTCACGAACAGGACATCCACAGCCTCTCTGAAGCTTCACTTGAAGAAGCCATTCTTTTTTTTGAATCCATTGAATTAAGCGTACGTGAAGAAAAAATCGGTCGTGATATTTTCAGGGAAATCAAGAACAGGCTGCATTTCCTCAACGATGTGGGTGTCGGTTATCTGAACCTCAACCGTTCCGCAGCAACGCTTTCCGGAGGAGAAGCACAGCGTATCCGGCTCGCCTCGCAGCTGGGAGCCGGGCTGCAGGGGGTGCTTTATGTGCTCGATGAACCCTCGATCGGATTGCACCAAAGTGACAACCTCAAACTGATTGAAACGCTGAAAAAACTACGTGACCGAGGAAATACGGTGCTGGTGGTGGAACATGACGAAGAAACCATCGAATCAGCGGATCACATCGTTGATGTCGGACCAGTGGCAGGTCTGAACGGAGGTGAGATCACGGCTCAGGGAAGCCTCCATGATATTGTGGCAGAAAAAGCTTCACTAACCGGAGATTTTCTCTCTGGTCGTGAAGTCATCGAGCTCCCGAAATCACGAAGAACTACTTCCGGGGAGAAACTGATTGTTCGCGGGGCACGTTTCAACAATCTCAAGGATCTCACCGTGGAAATCCCCCTGGGCTTGTTTGTTTGTGTTGCAGGAGTATCCGGGTCCGGAAAATCATCCCTGATCGATGGGGTTTTGAAAAAGGCTGTGGCCAATCACCTTATTCCACAATCCAATCAGACCCCTGGTGAGCATGATGCGATCGAGGGGCTTCAGGAACTGGACCGCCTGATTGAAATCAACCAGACGCCGATCGGAAGAACTCCGCGCAGCAACCCAGCCACGTACACAAAAATGTTCGATCCCATCCGTGACCTGTTTGCCCTGGTTCCGGAATCCAAGGCCCGTGGCTACAAAAAAGGTCGTTTTTCCTTCAATGTCAAAGGCGGCCGCTGTGCTGACTGCCAGGGAGCAGGTATCCAGACCATCGAGATGCAGTTTCTTAGTGATGTTCAGATTCCCTGTGAAACCTGCCGGGGCCGACGTTTCAATGCCGAAACGCTGCAGATTTTTTTCAAGGGAAAGACAATTTTTGATGTGCTGGAAATGACGGTCGATGAAGCGGCGGAGTTTTTTTCGTCGCAGCCAAAGATTCACATCATCCTTGAAACCTTGAAGGAAGTCGGGATGGGCTACGTCAAACTGGGACAGCCTTCCACCACACTTTCTGGAGGAGAAGCCCAGCGAATCAAACTTGCCGCGGAACTGCGAAAAAAATCCACTGGAAAAACACTTTATTTGCTCGACGAGCCAACCACCGGTCTTCATTTTCATGACATCCGTCTTCTGCTGAATTGCCTGAATCGATTGGTGGAACAGGGCAATACCGTTTTGGTCATCGAGCATAACCTCGATGTGCTGAAGATGGCCGATCACATCATCGAACTAGGTCCAGGAGGAGGGAACGGAGGTGGAGAACTCGTTTGCAGTGGTCCTCCAGAAAAGCTCGTTAAGAAAAAAACCCTGACAGGACGTTTTTTAAAAAAACCCCTCAAAGGTGATCCACCAATTTCTTACCAGATTTCTCAATCAACAGAAACTGATGCTGTTTTGGAGGCGTCGGTCGATTCCAAAGGACAGAACAAAGGAAAGGTCTCAAAGTTACAGAATTCGAAGATCAACGGACGTGACATCCAGATTCGGGGTGCTTCAAAAAATAACCTGCGTCATGTGGATTTGGACATCCCACTGAATCAGATGACAGTCATCACCGGGGTTTCCGGATCCGGAAAGACGAGCCTGGCCTTTGACACCCTATTTGCTGAAGGCCAATCCCGTTATGTGGAATCGCTTTCCACTTATGCGCGACGTTTTCTGGGAAGGATGGACAAAGCACCGGTGGATTCCATCGATGGCCTAGCCCCTGCGATTGCGATCAACCAAAAGAGCACCAGCCGTAATCCACGTTCCACGGTAGCTACAACCACCGAGATTTATGATTACCTGAGACTATTGTTTGCAAGAATCGGTATGGCGCATTGTCCGATTTCAGGACAAGCTTTGATTGGTTATAGCCCTACCAGAGCAGCGGAATACTGCCTGGAGAAATACAATGGTGAAAGGCTTGAACTGCTTGCGCCCCTGTTCCTTCCGGGGGCGGGTAAGACCCTGCTGTTGGATCAACCGGACCATTTTCCAGCGGTAATCGAATCACTGATTCATGAGGGTTTTCTCAGGGCTTATGTAAAAAACAAACTTGTCCGGTTGGATGAGTGGGAAGAAGGTTCTGCGCCGAAGTTGAAAAAGAAATCTTCCATCGATCTGGTCATCGACCGCATCGAGGTTTCCGGATCGGAACAGAAGCGTCTGGCTGAAGCCATCGAAAATGCCTTCCAGAAAGGACATGGTCTGCTCAAGTTGAAACGTGCTGGAAGCGATTCGGAGGCAGAATTTCTTTCAGAAACACCTGCCTGCGTTGAAACCGGTTTTTATCAGGAGGAAGCACTGACACCGCGCATGTTTTCTTTCAATTCCCATTTGGGTGCCTGCCCTTCCTGTGATGGTTTGGGTGAATTGGCCTACCGGATCAGTGACCCGGCCTGTCCTGAATGCATGGGCGAGCGGCTCAAGCCCGAATACCGAGCTGTTACGATCCAGGGACGGAACATCAGCCAGTTCTGCAGCCTCAATATCCGGGAAGCTCAGAAAGAACTTGAAAGCTGGGTGCTCACGCCCAATCAGCTCACCGTGGCAGAACAGGCTCTTCGTGAAATCCAGACCCGACTCGATTTTTTGGTGAACGTCGGCCTGGATTATCTCAGTCTCGACCAGAAGGCTTCTACCCTTTCAGGAGGAGAAGCCCAACGGATCCGCCTTGCTTCCCAGATAGGCTCAGGCCTCGTGGGGGTGATGTATGTTTTGGATGAACCAACCATCGGGCTTCATCCCCGCGATACAGATCGTCTGATCAGTACCCTCAAACGTCTCCGAGATCTCGGCAACACCGTGATTTTGGTCGAACATGATCTGGATACCATCCGTGCTGCGGATCATATCATCGACATCGGTCCTGGTGCAGGGCATCACGGAGGACTGATCACTGCAAGTGGAAATCCTGCACAAATCGCATCACGTCGAAACACGCTCACCGGTCGTTATCTCAAAGGTGAAAAGGGGATTCCGGTTCCGGAACAACGGCGGAAGGCTCTTCCAGGAAATGAACTCATCATAAGGGGTGCCTCCGCTAACAACCTTAACCAAGTTGATGTCCGATTTCCCTTGGGACTGATGAATGTCGTGACTGGGGTATCTGGATCTGGAAAATCCTCGCTGGTGGTGGACGTCTTACAGCGAGCATTGGAAAAGAAGATGCTCGAAAAGCGTGCTGACGTTGGAAAACACAAGGAAATCAAAGGCTATGACAGGCTTGAACAATTGATGGTGATCGACCAGGAACCGATTGGACGAACACCACGTTCCAATCCTGCCACCTATACCAAAGTCATGGACCCCATCCGAGACCTTTTCAGTAAAATGAATGAAGCTCGGCGAAGGGGATTCACGAAACGCCGATTTTCCTTCAATGCCCGCGAGGGACGTTGCGGTGCCTGTGAAGGTCAGGGTTACCATCTGATTGAAATGCACTTTCTTTCCGATGTCTGGGTCACCTGTGATCAATGCAAAGGACAAAGATACAATCGAGAAACCCTGGCAGTGACCTTCCGAGGTCACAGCATCGCCGATGTGCTCCATTTGGAGATCACTAAGGCGGTCGAACTGTTCGAATCCCAGCCTAGGATTTTAAGAATTCTGAAAACCCTCGATGAGGTTGGTCTGGGCTACATGAAACTTGGTCAGCCGGGAAACACCCTATCCGGAGGCGAGGCCCAAAGGTTGAAACTTGCCGCAGAACTTTCTAAACGATCCCGGGGAAAAACACTCTACATTTTGGATGAACCAACGACCGGGCTTCATGTTGATGACGTTGCCAGGCTGCTTAAGATCCTCCAGCGCCTTGTGGACCAGGGAAATACCGCGATCATCATCGAACATAACCTGGAAGTGATTAAAAGCGCCGACTGGATAACGGATCTTGGGCCTGAGGGTGGGGCAGGTGGAGGAAAGTTGTTGTTCAGTGGTACTCCAGAAGACTGTGTTGCAGTTAAGGAAAGTCACACCGGGAGGTTTCTCGCAGCTGTGCTTCAAGACGGTTCAAGATTTCCATTGACCCCGGTACATGTGGATTCCGGAGCTGCCTGAAAACAGGGACTTCTAAATTTCCTGAAACTATTTGATTGTTTTGAGCAGCTTTATTGTGCGAAGCTAGTTTTTTTCATTTTCTTAAGCCTTCAAAATGTTCCGCAATTTTTCTTCAAGACTCCTCTTTCTGAACATAGGTCATTTCACGGATCATCTCCTGATGCTCATCTTCGCCAAGGCAGCGTTCAGCGCGGGGTTGGCTTTTGGGTTGGCAGAAGACGGGGCCTACACCGAGATGATTCCCTATGGAATTCCTTCCCTGGTTCTTTTCGGGGCCTGTGCCCCGATAGCGGCCCACTTTGCTGACCGCTGGCATCGCAACGGAATGATCGTTGTGTTTTTTGTTGGAATCGGGTTTTCTGCAATTCTTACAAGTTTCTCCGGAAATCCTGTTGAAATGGGGTTGGGACTGGCGTTGATTGGAGTCTTTGCAGCAATTTATCACCCGGTTGGAATTGCAATGGTGATTGAAGGAGGTGGAAATGTAGGCTGGCGTCTAGGTTTGAACGGCGTTTGGGGCAACATGGGAGTTGCCGGCGCTCCGCTGGTTACGGGTTTCATTTTGGCAGATTATGACTGGCAGCTTGCTTTCATCATCCCTGGATGCGCCTCGATCTTATTTGGAATCAGTTATTTGGGATTGATTCTTAGAGGGAATGCGCAATCTCCGGAAGCGGCTTTAAGTAGAAAAGCGGAAGTTGGTTTTGCAACAGGCTGGCAGCGGGCGTTAATCTCACTAGCGATGGTTACTGCTGCGGGCGGATTTGTATTTGGAGCAATGACTTTTCTAGTACCGCGGATTTTTGAAGTACGTATGCTCAGCATCTCGGAAGACATCGCCATCACGGGTGTCTTGGCGGCGGTGGTTTATGCCATTGCCGCATTCGCACAACTGCTTGTGGGTCGTACGATTGACCGAAGGGCCGTTAAACCCGTTTTGATCTTTGTTGCAGCAGGACAGCCTTTGTTTTTAGGAATGATGGTGATGCAGAAGGATTATGCCCTGTTTGCTGTGACTCTTCTGGCTATGGGTTTTGTCTTTGGACAGATCCCGATCACGGATGCAGTATTATCTCGCTATGTTCCGGACCAATGGCGGACCAAGGTATTATCGGTTAAATTTATGCTCAATCTAATCATAGGGGCAACCGCCCTGGCCACGGCGCGATGGATGCTTTCCAGCGGTGCTGGGTTTGAAGGAGTGATTCAGGTGTTGGCCCTGGTTGCCTGTTTGATTGTTGCTGCTGCTTTTGTGCTTCCTTCTCGTCAGTATTCATCAGACCTTGAAGCAGCAACTTCATGAAGGTTTTTTTTCATCAGTACCGCGTCACCTGGGGGGTTCTGATAGTACCCCTTTCGCTGGTAGATTTCGGTGAAACCAGATTTTTTGTATAATTCCACTGCAGGAACATTTTCAGCATGAACATCGAGCCAGAGGGAATGGCTTTGATTTGCTATAGCTTCTTGATCAAGTTCATCCAGCAACCGTGATGCCAGTCCTTCACGACGGAATTCGGGATGTACTCCCATTCGTAGGATCTGGACTTCAGGAGGGATCAGAAAAAATACTAGGAAAGCACAGGGGCCTTTTTCTGAATGTTCTAAAAACCAACCTCGAAAAGGTTTTTTCCGAGACAGATCAATATATTCCTGGAGCTTCCAGCATTTCCGGAAACATCTTTGGTCCAATTCGGCCAATGCTTCTGGTTCGTTCTGCCTGTTCCATAAAAAGGGATCCATGTCGCTTTTCATCTCTTAAGCTCTGGTTTCCTAAAGAAGGAAATTCCTACAGAAAAAGCTTGCCTCTGCCCCTCATTTTTTGATATAAAAAGGGGTTTTTCAAAAAGTACTTCTGGTGTGACCAGTGATTCTCCGGACAGGGATGCATTCGGAGAAGTACTACTTTATCAACCTCAACCTAGCCCGGTCGACTTTCTCATCCAAAAGTCGCCCTTTCTCAAGCCATTCATCAACGGAGACACTATGGCTGTCATATCTATGAAACACTTCCTGGAAGCAGGAGTTCATTTCGGTCATCAGACCAAACGCTGGAATCCGAAAATGGCACCCTACATATACGGTGTCAAGAGCGGGATTCACATTATCGACCTTCGCCAGACGCTTCGTAAACTCCAGGAAGCATACCAGTATGTCAAACAGGCTAGCAGCGAAGGCAAATCAATGCTTTTTGTCGGAACCAAGCAGTCAATTCAGCGCATCGTACTTGAAGAAGCCAACCGCTGTGATTCTGCATACATCAATTTTCGCTGGCTAGGTGGATTTTTGACCAATTTCAGCACCGTCAAGCAATCTATCGGAAGGCTTCAGTCTTTTGAGGAGATTGCAGGAGAAAAGGGAGCTTACGAAGGAATTCTGAAGAAAGAAGCGCTGCAGATTGAACGGAAACGCCAAAAGCTCGACCGTTCTTTAGGAGGAGTGCGGACGATGAGGGATGTCCCGGGAGTGATTTTCATCATCGACTGTAAGCGTGAACATCTCGCAGTTCGTGAGGCACAGAAACTTGGAATCCCGATCGTTGGAATTGCCGATACAAACTGTGATCCCAGTGGTATCGATTATGTGATACCGGGTAATGATGATTCTCCCAAAGCAGTCCAGCTCTATGCAAACGTCATTGCAACTGCGGTGATTGAAGGACGTGCAGCTCGGGAAAAGGCAATCAACGAAGGCAAAGCTACGGAAAAGAAAGAATCCTCAGCTCCCAAGTCAGATGCCGATTCCAAGTCAAAGAAGCCTGAGGCCGAAAGTGTTGAGGCCAAACCCAAAAAACCAACCGTCAAATACAAAAAGCCTAAAGGGACTGAATCCAAGAAAAAAGCAGTGGATCAAGCGGTAACTGCCGCTCCTTTAGAAAAAGCAGAGGATCAGGCACCAAAAGCTAAGATTGAGGAGGAGGCCGAAAAACAGGCTGCAGAATCCGAATCCGTTGCATCAGCAACGGACGCTGCACCACCTGCTCCTGAAGCCGATTCCAAGACTCCGGTTGAAAAGGTTCAGGAAAAAAAGGTTTCTGAAAAACCAGAGGCATCCTGAAACGTTACCAATTCTACAGGGAACCGCTTAGGTTCCCAAAATCTAAACTTATTTAAGACCCTTTATTAAAACCGAGATGTCAGCAATAACTGCCGCAGCCGTGAAAGAGCTGCGTGAAATCACCGGTGTTGCGATGATGGACTGTAAAAAAGCCCTCGTCGAATGCAATGGTGATCTGGAAGAAGCTAAGGAGTTTCTGCGTAAAAAAGGACAGGCCAAGGCTTTGAAGAAATCCTCCAGAGAAACCCGGGAAGGAGCGGTTGGGATCCGTTTCAACGAAACTCAAAGCTCAGGAGCGATTGTTAAGCTTGCCTGCGAAACTGATTTTGTGGCAAGAAACGATTCGTTTCAGGCACTTCTACAATCCCTTGGAGGACAGGTACTCTTCCAAGGTTCAGAGTCTTTACTTGAACAACAACTCGTTGATGGCGGGGGGACGGTTCAGGATCTGATAAACGGAAAAGTCGCTGAGCTCGGAGAAAACATGCAGCTTCTGGATTCAGCACGTCTTGAGGTGAAGCAGGGATATGTCGGCGGTTACGTCCACATGACAGGCAAGATCGGGGTGCTCGTCTCCCTTGAAACCGAGGAGGCTTGTAAAAATCCTCTGCTCGAACAACTGGCCCATGACCTGGCAATGCACATTGCAGCTTCTCCAGCAGAGGCAGTTCGTGAAGATCAGGTAGATTCTTCATTGCTCGACAAGGAGCGTGAAGTTTTTTCTGCACAGGCTAGGGAATCTGGAAAGCCGGAAGAGATCATTGCAAAAATGATCGAAGGAAGGATCAAAAAATTCCTCAAGGAAATTTGCGTTGAAACCCAACCTTTTGTCAAGGATCCACAAAAAACTGTGAACCAGCTGGTCAAGGAGGTCTCCAAGGAAATAGGGGTTGGAATTAGGCTAGAATCCTTCATCAAATACCAGTTCTAAAGCGTCTGTGACTCCGAAGTATCGCCGCATTCTCCTCAAACTCAGTGGAGAAACCTTTGGTGGCAGCAAGGGGTTTGGTTTTGATTACGATACGATACGTAGAATTGCTGAAAACATCATCTCGGTCATTGAACTCAATGTTGAGGTTGGGGTCGTGGTTGGTGGCGGGAATATTTTCCGCGGTGCAGAATCTTCCGATGGGAACATCGCCCGGGTGGCAGGAGATCACATGGGTATGCTTTCCACCGTCATCAACAGCCTCTGTCTTCAGCAAATGCTTGAACAGAAGGATGTTCCGACTCGTGTCATGTCGGCTATTGAAATGCGTGAAGTCTGTGAGCCATACATTAAGCGTCGAGCCGACCGGCATTTGGAAAAGCAGCGTGTTGTGATATTTGCTGCAGGAACAGGAAATCCTTTCTTTACCACCGACACAGCTGCAGTGTTGAGAGCTACGGAAGTAGGAGCGGAAGTGGTCATCAAAGCAACCAAAACCGATGGGGTTTACGATCGAGACCCTATGTTAGATCCGGATGCAAAGCGTTTCAGCAGTTTGCATTATGACGAAGTGCTGAGCCGTAATCTGAAAGTCATGGATGCTACTGCCATTGCTTTTTGCCGGGACAACAAAATTCCAATTCAGGTTCTGGACCTGAATGCACCAGATTCTATCAAAAAAGCGGTGTGTGGTGAAACGGTTGGAACCCTGATCAACTGAAGGAAAAGTATGAATCCTGAAAGCACAGAAGAAGTCGAGGCCCAAACAGGGCGTAAAATGGATGCAACGTTGGATAGTCTAAAACGTGATCTGGGAGGGATCCATGCAGGAAGGGTCAGCCCCACCATGCTGGATTCGGTGAAAGTCGATTATTATGGAAATCCCAGTTCCATTTCACAGGTGGCCAATATTTCAACACCAGAACCTCAGACATTGGCGATAAATCCCTGGGAAAAAAACATGATCAAAGACATAGAACACTCCCTGCAGGCCGCCAATCTGGGTTTCAGCATCTCCAATGACGGAAATATCATACGTCTGATCATGCCTCCTTTTACGGAAGAACGACGCAAGGAATACGTCAAACAAGTCAAAAAAATCGGTGAGGATGCTAAAATTGCTATACGCAATGTCCGTAGGGAAGGGAATGATTTGCTCAAAAAACTCGAAAAAGAGAAAGCGATTTCCCAGGACGAAGAAAAAGTTTCCCAAACAAACGTTCAGCAGGTAACCGATAAACACATTCAAGTCATTGATGAATTGATCGGTACCAAAGAGAAAGAACTGATGAGTCTCTGATCCTTTCGATGCTCTCCATTCTGCTTTATTCTGTTTGGCCTTATCAGATTTTCAAATCGGTCATCTTCAGAAGCGGAATGGCCTTCCTGACCGTCTACCTGGTCATTGTCATTTTAATGCCCTTTGTGATCAAACATTTTCGTGCCGTCGGCATTACTTCGGATTTCAACGGCACTTCAAATAATCTCAAACCCTACACTGGGGCTACACCGATCATGGGTGGTGGAGTCCTCTTGCTTGGGATCCTTGTTGCAGCAGTGCTCTGGTGCAACCTGAACCAATACATCGTGGCATTATTGATCATCATGTTTGCCTTTGGAGTGATAGGCGCAGTGGACGATGTGGCCAAGGTGATCCACCGACGACGGGTTGAATCAGGACATTCAGAGAAGAAGCATTATTCCGAAAAAGCCGATGGAATCAGTGCTCGTTTCAGGCTTTCAGCCGAGTTTGTTGTTGCATTGGTAGTCGTTCTCGGACTGTATCTTTATGTCGATATCGACGGGCATTTAGTGGTGCCTTTTGTACCTCTCAAAGACGCCTATCCATACCTGCCAAAATACATTTTCATTCCTTTTATGCTTTTGATCATCGTAGGTGGCGCTAATGCAGTCAACCTAACTGACGGCATGGATTCGCTCGCTACGGTACCGTTGATGACCTGTGCCCTGTTTGTTGGAGCAGTGGCCTATATTGGAGGTGATTCCGAATTTGCTGCAAGATTGAAGATTCCTCCCTTGACCTATGAGATCAAGGAATTGGCGGTGCTTGCGACCACCGTCCTTAGTGCTGGGACTGCATTTTTGAAATACAATGCTCCACCAGCATTGATCTACATGGGAGACCTTGGAGCCCTGGCGCTCGGGAGTATGGTTTCGGCCATGTTCATTTTTGTGAAGGCTGAATTGTTTCTCCCGATTGTTGGCGGAATTTTTATTTTTTCTGTCCTTTCTTCCATCATTCAGCGTCTTTTTTTTAAATGGATGCTTCATACTAGAGGGCGTGAAAAAGCAGAACGCTTTCGTTTTTTCCTCAGATCCCCTTATCATCATCACCTTCAAAGGCTCTGGACTTTTAACCGTAATCCGTCTGAAGTGGAGTCGGTTTGGCTGATCATATTGAAAAAGATCGGTATCGACCCGGTTCCAGAAGAAAACAAGTTGCTGACGCCCCAAGAAGTTAATAGTCGGGTGATCTGGCAGATGCATCTTAAATCAATCTGGCTTTTTGTAATTGCTGTGTTGATCTACTTCAAAGTTCGCTGAACAAGAAAAAGATATGGGTCAAGAAAAAAAATTAGCCCTCATTACAGGAGCAGGAAGAGGCATTGGCCGAGTGATCGCGCTTCAGCTTGCAAAATCGGGAGCGAACATCGCCCTGACCGACCTCAACCCTGATATAGATGAAATACGGAATGAATTAGAACAAATAGGAAGTAAATGCTTAGACTTTCAGGTTGATGTGACAAACCCCGAAGCGATTGAGCAAATGGTCCATGAGGTTGTCGGCAGTGAAGGCCGGATCGATATTCTGGTCAACAACGCTGGAATCACTCAGGATAACCTGATGATGCGAATGAAAGCGGAACAGTGGTCGAAGGTCATCGATGTGAATCTCAACGGAGTGTTTCATACGACTCGTGCGGTCTTAAAAACGATGATGAAGCAGCGTAGTGGGAAAATCATCAGCATTTCCTCTGTAGTCGGTTTTTCAGGCAATCCAGGTCAAGTGAACTACAGTTCCACCAAGGCGGCCCTGGTAGGATTCACCAAGTCGTTGGCACGTGAGGTCGGATCCCGTGGAATCACGGTCAATGCGGTTGCGCCAGGCTTCATCGATACGGCCATGACCCAGGCGCTCAACGAAGCTCAGCAGGAAGAAATTCTCAGACAGATTCCATTAAAACGGATGGGAATGCCGGAAGACATCGCCCATGCTGTCGACTTTCTGGCATCAGAAAAAGCGGATTACATCACTGGTACGGTTTTGCATGTCAATGGAGGCATGTATTAGTTCTGGAAATGTTTCAACCAGATTGACATTTCCTTAAGATTTAGAACAAAGTCTTCAAAGAAGACGGACAACAACCCAAACATAAAGAGCAACCATGGACGAACTTGAAAACAAAGTTATCAAAATCATTGGAGAACAGCTTGGAAAAGATGAAGCTGATATCAAACTCGAATCGAATTTTGTGGATGACCTTGAAGCAGACTCACTGGACACGGTAGAATTGGTGATGGCCCTGGAGGAGGAATTTGGTATTGATATCCCGGATGATGCTGCAGAGCAGATTGCTACAGTCCAATCCGCAGTGGATTACATCAAAGGGGCCCAGGCGGGCTGAGTCCTGAAAATAATCGGGAATCCATGGGCGGTTCCAAACCCGCCCGAACCAAATCAAGATGACTGAGATAAAAAGAGTCGTTGTCACCGGGCTGGGTTGTGTTTCCCCTCTGGGTAACACGGTCCCTGAAACCTGGGAATCAGGCAGCAGTGGAAAGTCTGGGATTGGTCGAATTGAAAAATTTGACGCTTCCGAAATGCGTTGCCAGATCGCTGGAGAGATCAAGAATTTTGAACTTCCGGATTTGGTATCTCCCAAAGAGGCGAAGAAAATGGATCTTTTCATCCATTACGCGATTGCAGCCACTCAGGAAGCCCTGCAGGATGCAGGTTTGGAGATCACCGAATCACTGGAGGAAGAGGTTGGCATTTCTATGGGAGTCGGCATCGGTGGTCTGGGCTGCATCGAAAAATACACGAAGATTCTCCTGGAGCAGGGTCCGAAACGGGTCAGCCCCTTTTTCATTCCGATGACCCTCAGCAACCTGGCTCCTGGTCAGGTTTCCTTGCTTTTCCGTGCCCGAAATTACTCTGCCTGTTCCGTTTCAGCGTGTGCCTCTTCCAATCATGCGATTGGAACGGCCATGAGGCATATTGAACGCGGTGACGCAAAAGTGATGATCAGTGGAGGGGCCGAATCCAGTGTGACTCCCCTAGGCATTGCGGGATTTGCGGCGATGCATGCCCTCAGTACAAGAAATGACGAACCGCAGAAAGCCAGCCGACCCTACGATACGAGTCGTGACGGATTCGTGATGGGAGAAGGCTCCGGGATGCTGATTCTCGAAGAATATGAGTTTGCAAAGCAAAGAGGAGCTAGAATCTATTGTGAACTTGTGGGATATGGAGCCAGTTCTGATGCTTTCCACATCACAGCTCCCTCAACCGAAGGACCTGCCAAGGCGGTCAAGATTGCTGTTAAAGATGCCGGTATCGAACCCGGAAGGATCGATTACATCAATACCCACGGAACCTCTACCCCAGCTGGTGACATCAATGAATTGAAAGCCCTCAAGCTTGCTTTGGGAGAAGATATATCAAATCAAACTTCCATCAGTTCCACCAAATCCATGACCGGTCACTTGCTAGGTGCAGCTGCTGCAATTGAGGCAGTTTTCTGCATCAAGGCCCTGCACCACTCATTCATCCCGCCCACCATCAACATTGACGATCTCGACCCAGAATGTGATTTTGATGTCACTCCTAACGAAGGTCGAACTCAGGAAATAGACGTTGCCATGTCCAACTCTTTTGGTTTTGGCGGAACAAATGCGTCTGTGATTTTCCGTAAAATGGAGTCTTGAACCCTTTCTGGATTTCTCTGTAAATTAGTAAGAACAGCAGGGTCAGGAGTATTTATTTTGCTGATTTTTAGGTTCCACGGATAATTTTTTATTGGTAGTTCCCTTTAACCCGGATTTGAGAAGAAGACCATGAGCAGCACCGAATATCATGTGAACCGCAGAGAACTTCAGTTTGTTGTTATGGAAGTGCTTGAGGCAGGAAAGCTTTGCGGCTTTGAGGCCTTTTCAGATTTTGATGAGGATTTGTTCTCGATGACGATCAATGAGGCCTGTACCTTTGCGGAACAGGTACTCGACCCGATCAACCAGAGCGGGGACCGGGAAGGCTGTCGGGTCGAGGAGGGAACAGTCAAAACCCCACAGGGGTTTCCGGAAGCATGGCGTCAGATGGGGGAAGGAGGATGGTTGTCGATGAAGATGTCCCCGGAGTTCGGAGGGATGGGACTTCCGGAACTGGTCACTGTTGCAGCCAAGGAAGTCCAACTTGCGGCCAATCAGTCACTCTGCATCGGCAATACCCTGACCACAGGTGCGGCCAATCTGATTTATACTTTCGGTTCCGAGGTCCAGAAACAGGAATACTGCGAAAAAATGTTTAATGGCACCTGGTCTGGAACGATGTGTCTCACGGAACCCCATGCCGGCAGTTCAGTCGGTGATATTATCACCACTGCCCTTCAACAGCCTGAAGGACATTATCTGATCAAGGGTACCAAGCAGTTCATCTCTGCTGGTGAACATGATATGTCGGAAAACATCATCCACCTGCTTCTTGCAAGGACCGAAGGCGCACCCGAAGGTACCAAAGGCATCAGTCTCTTCATCGTGCCCAAATACCGGGATGATGGAACTCCCAACGATGTAACCCTGGTCAACATCGAAAAGAAAATGGGGCTTCATGCCTCTCCCACTTGTGTGCTTTCCTTTGGCGAAAACGGAAACTGTCAGGGCTATCTGTTGCAGGGTGAAAACAGAGGGATGGCGCAGATGTTCCAGATGATGAATGAAGCAAGGCTGTTTGTGGGCCTCCAGGGACTGGCCGGAGCAGGCGCCGCATGTCAGAACGCGGTTTCTTATGCCAACGAACGGGTACAGGGACCTTCCACCCTCAGTCCGGGAGAAAGAGCAAAAATCGTGGAACATCCGGATGTTCGCCGGATGTTGATGCAGATGCGTTCGGTCACCGAGGGATTGCGGGCGATGATGTACACCGTGGCATGGTACACGGATATGGCTCAACACGGACCGGAAGAAACCCGGGAGTATTACCAGGATCTCGTGGACCTCCACATTCCGATTTGCAAGTCCTTTGGCACGGATCAGGGGTTTGAGGTCGCCTGCACCGGCATCCAGGTTCTCGGCGGGGTGGGTTTCACACGAGATTTTCCTCTGGAACAGAATGCCCGGGACCAGAAAATCGGTTCGATCTATGAAGGCACTAACGGCATCCAGGCGCTGGACCTGGTGGGGCGTAAATTCGGGGTCAAACAGGGAGCACTGCTCGAAAACCTGACCAAGGAGCTGAACTGGTTCGACGGCAATCCTCCCGAAGATATGCTCGTCGACTGGGTCCGTGAATGGGAAAGTTACCGGCAGATGATGTTTGAGAGCATCAGCAATCTTAAACGGATCGGTGAGCATTCCGGTCAGTCAGCTTATCTGCTCTATGCCGTTAACATGCTTCAGTTGGTGGGTGATGTGCTCTGTTCCTTCTACCTGCTGAAACAAGCCCAGGTGGCGAAACTCAAACTCAACGAAAAACTTCCTGAGGGAATGGATTTGAAGGCTTATGCGGCGGAAAGTGAAGAAGCCGGGTTCTACTGGAACAAGCTGAACACGGCGGAATACTACGTTTGGAGTATCCTGCCTCGTGTACTTTCTCATGAACGGATCATCCGCAATGCTTCCCTTACTCCCTTGGAGGCGGACCTGTTGGTTTAGAAAACAATAGTCGATCTGGCCTCCTGAACAGGTTTTTGGGTTTTTTGGGAAACTGAATTAGCTTCGGAAGCCTATGGAGCAAACGCAAACATCAGTCTGGATCCTTGCAGCACTCGATTCATTTTGTAACTTCCAATGCAAACAAGCTGAGGGAGCTTTCAAACCTCCTTCAAAAAAAACTGGTCCAGATCGATCTCGATTTGAATGAAGTCCAGACCAGTGATCTCACGCTATTGGTCGAGGATAAGCTACGCCAGGCCTGGCAGAGGGTGGGTAAGCCCGTCATCGTCGAAGACACTTCCCTTTATTTCGATGCTTGGGGTGAATTACCGGGGCCTTTGGTGAAATGGTTTGTGAAACACCTCGGAGCAAAGGGTATGTACCAGGCGCTTCTGAATTTCGATGACCATCATGCCAGTGCGGTCTGTTGTCTCGGATATTCCTCAGATGGAGAAAATCTACATTTGTTCAAAGGGGAGGTTGGTGGAGAAATCGTAGCCCCAAGGGGTTCCTCTGGTTTTGGCTGGGATCCGATATTCTGCCCTCACGGGGCTCGTTCGACCTTTGCTGAAATGAATGAAGGAGATAAGGGTAAATATTCTCCGCGAGGACTTTCAGCCAGACGATTTAGAGACTTTTTAGCTGCAGAGGGAGGCCAAAGCTGACTTGCTCTTCGGTCAATTTCAATTCACGAACCCTGCATTCTGGTTTCCACTGACAGATTTTTTCAACGATTCCTTGAACGATATCTTCAGGGGCTGATGCTCCAGCAGTGATTCCAATCCTGCTGCATCCCTCCAAAAAAGCTGGTTCCAGTTCCGATGATGACTGGATGCGAATGGCTCGGGTTCCTGAATTTTCTGCCACTTCAACGAGTCTCAAGGTGTTGGAACTGTTTTGGGCACCCACCACCAATACCAGCTCGACCTCCACAGCCAGTTTTTTGACAGCGTTCTGTCGGTTTTGTGTTGCATAGCAGATGTCATCTTTGGCAGGACCTTCAATCTCCGGAAAACGTCTACGTAGGATGGCGATGATGCCTGCCGTGTCATCCAGAGACAATGTGGTTTGGGTCAGATACGCAACCCTGCAGGATTTAGGGAGTTCCAGGTTATCTGCTTCCTCCACGGTTCCGACAATGATGATTTGGTCTGGAGCTTCCCCGAAAGTTCCCTCCACCTCGACGTGTTCACGATGACCAATCAAAAGGATGATGAATTCTTTTTCTGCATAGCGTTTTGCCTCCACATGGACCTTGGTCACAAGTGGACAGGTAGCGTCCAGTACTTCCAGTTTCCTTTCAATGGCATGCTCACGGACTTGGGGTGAAACTCCATGTGCGGAAAAGATCGCATGTGCACCTTCTGGAACCTGATCAAGTTGTTCCACAAAGATGACCCCCTTTTCTCGAAGCCGGCTGACCACATGCAGGTTATGCACGATTTCATGTCTTACATATATCGGAGGTCCAAATTTTTCCAGGGCTTTTTCGACAATGGTAATCGCACGGTCCACTCCTGCGCAAAAACCCCTTGGGCTGGCCAATACCACTTCAAGTGGCTCCTCAATCAATTTCACTCCAGATTTTTCCAATCTCAAATCCTCGTTGGGCAATTTTTTGAATGATTGTCTCACAGGCTTATATGGAAATGTTCTGATCGAAGATCCTATGCATCAAGCAGTTGTATTTTAATTGCATTATTTTGGTGGATGGCCAGTATAGTATCTTCCCCTTTGTACCGGCTCAATAGGAATTCTAACCAGTTACCCAAAAGAAATGAGCGAAGAATCGAAAGATCGTAAATCCAACCCCCGGCGACTGCAGGGGACCACCAATTTCTATCCAACTTATGTGGATGGAAATAAGGATCGGGTAACTCCTGTCGGAGCCGTTCGAAGGACAGAATTTCAGACGGTCCTTCCACGTTATAGCCTCTCCATGACGGAAACAAGAAATGAAGGCACCGGGCCGAATTTTCTTGAAGTCGAATATGAAGTGCCTGCCTATCGTAGGAATGCCAAACCCCGGAAGCCCCAATCAACTGAAAAGGAAGAGGAACCTCTTTTTAAGCTCCCTCGTCACAAACGGCGCAAGGTTCGTCTCGATTTCTGGAGCTAAAAATTCACTCCTAAACTCCTTCGAATTTTAAAGTTGAACAACGGAACCTTGGGATTATTGCCTATCTAAATCCATTTTACTCATGAAAAAAATCTTCCAAAATACAAGAATTTTCTTTGAGAACCTTCTTCCAAATTTGAGGAAAGCAAAATATATCATATTTGCACTTTTCCTTGTCATGACAGTGGCAGCATGGTTCGGAATGGACCGCGTTAAAAGGGTGACCTCCAAAGAATCCTCTTTTCCCCAAGGGGATTTTGTATTGAAGACATTGAATCAATTCAAATCAGAATTTGGCAGTAAAGAGTCTGTGATCATCATGTATGAAGCCAAAGACGGAGATATTTTTTCAGAAAACTCCCTCGAGGCTCTGTCCCTCCTGAATGAGGAATTGGTCTCTGCTCAAATCTCTCAAGGAGAAAATTCTCAGCCTTTGAACCATATTGTCAAAATCAAATCCCTCATCAATGTGGGTTACCAAGAAGTAGACGGTGATAATTTACATTCACGTCAATTTATTGGCATCAACTTCCCACAATCTGATGCTGAACGTGAAAAACTTCGTAAACAAGCCTTGGAACACCGGGATTTTCCAGGCACATATCTTTCGAAAGATTCGAAATACGGTTTCATCCACATCACAACCGACTTTGGAGCCATTCCAGAAGAAGAACTTCAAGACATTCTGGAAGAAGACCTTTTGGAAGAGGATTTAGAAACCGATGAAGGTTTTGAAGAAATCACAGAGACTCCTACCAAATTCAGAAGCATCGAAGACTTCGAGTACACCCAGTTTCTTGATGCTTTGGAAACAATATTGAAGCAGTCAAAGTATAATGATGCCTTTTCGTTCCATTTGGTTGGTTATCCTGCAATTGTCGCATACATCACCAAAGTGATGTCTGAAGAAGTTGGGGTCATTTTTGGTGGTTTGGGACTGATCATCATCATTGGCCTCTGGATTCTCTTCCGTTCATTGAGTGCAGTCGTTTGGACGATGGGTATAATCATTTTGACCCTCATCTGGGCCGTTGGTTTTTCAGGCTGGATCCAAGTAGAAATGGGAGGAATGTTCGAAGCCATTCAATTTCTTGTGATCGTTGTGGGTGTCGGAGACTCGGTTCATATCCTTTCGGGCTACCTATTTTTCCGTCACCGCCAAGAGGACCACACGAATGCCTTAACATCAGCATTGAAAAAATCAGGTTTGGCATGTTTGCTGACCAGTTTGACAACCATGGTTGGCTTTGGCTCACTCATGTTTGTTCCAATTAAAGAGATCCAGATTTTTGGAGGGTTTGCTGCCCTCAGTGTTGGAGTTGCTTATCTCTTCACCATCATTTTAATGCCTTTGTTGCTGGATCTCTGGAATCCCATTTCAAAGAAAAAATCAGAAAAAATCCTTCAAAGTCGGAGGTCGGTCCCTTGGATTCAGGCTCTGATTGGAGAAATCCTCAGATTCAACTGGAACTACCCTAAAACCATCATTGCAGGATTCACGGTTGTTTTTGTGATGAGTCTTGGGGGAGCCAGTCAAATTACTATGGATAAGAATATCATTCACGACTTTCCTGAAGATTCATGGCTCAGAATTGCTTCTGAACTGGTGGAATCTGTAACGGGTGGGACCCAAAGCCTCCAAGTCTTTATTGACATGAACGAAACAGATGCTTTGAAAGACCCAGAAGTCCTCAACAAAATGAATCTTTTACAGAAAAAACTGTTGAAGGAGCAGAGTGATATAGTTGTACGGGGAATGTCCCTGGTGAATGTTGTAAAAAATACCAATCAAATCCTGAATGAGAATCGTGAAGAAATGTATAGGATTCCACAGGATCAACGTGCCTTGGGAGAAGTTCTTTTTTTGTTCAATAATGGCAATCCTGAAGATAGAAGAAATCTGGTTTCAGATGACTATCGAAAAGCAACCATCAATTTAAGCGTGCGTAACACCAAGTTTTCAAGGTATCGGAATTTAATCCATATTGTAGAAGCTGAAAAAAATCAGTTGTTTGAACCACTGTTGGAGCGTTATCCCAAAATGGACATCCGTGTAACAGGCCCTGTGGTCTTGGAGGTTCACCAGGAATTGTATATCACTGAATCATTGTACCGTAGTTTTCTGATCACCATTGGGGTGATTTCTTTGATTTTATTATTCCTCTTTGGATCAATCCGTGTGGGATTGTTTGTCGCACTGATCCCCAATCTATTTCCTATTGCCATCATTTTTGGACTCATGGGAGGTCTAGGTTTTCCTCTGGATACCTTCACTCTGGTTGTGGTTCCTGTCGTGATTGGAATTGCAGTGGATGACACGATTCACTTCTTGACGCACTTTAAACTGGAAATAGAACAACGGGGCAATCTGAAAGAAGCATTGAATCACACCCTGAATGAAGTTGGTCAAGCCGTCATCTTCACTTCGTTGATTTTAAGCACTGGTTTGTTTTTTATGACTTGGGCCACCAGTATTCCCATTTCACGTTTCGGGTTGCTGGGTGGAATTGCCATTTTGGCTGCAATGCTAGCAGATCTGTTGTTATTACCTGCTCTCTGCAAAGTCTTGGATGTGCGATTCGAGTCATCTGAGGGGGAAGATGGTCCGATTAAACCCTTAAACCTTGGTAACAAAAAAATAATTTTTGAGTGAAACGACAGGAAGAAACATGAGTCCAAGGAACCGTCATGCAAAAGAATAAATCTATCTCAGACGATCTGATTTTTTTCTGTCTGATCTCTGTATTATTCCTGACCAACTATGGCTCTACTGTATACGCACAAGATGCACGGGAGTTGGTTTATCAAAACCGCCTACAGGCCAATTTAGTAAAAACAGGTTACAGCAAAGTAAAAATGAAAACCTGTAAGTACCATGTGAAAAATAAAAAAATACGATGTATTGAAAAACCCAGAGTGAAAGTTTTTGAATCCATCTATAAAAACTACTCTGACATTGGAAAAAATGGAAAACAGGATCAGAAAGCTATCAATATCATTTTAAGTCCGAAGTCTGAAAAAGGTATCGGAATGCTCAATTATAGCTACCAGAGCGATGATAAAGATGATGACAGTTGGATGTATTTTTCAAGCCTTGGTAAGGTCCGTCGAATCACATCATCCAATAAGATTCAGGACGAACCAGCATCCGGCAGTCTCTTCGGCAGTGAATTTAGCAGTGAAGACATAAGTGGAACCCCGATTGATGATTATGAATATAAAATCTTAAAATCGATCCAATATAAAGGGAATCACACATGGGTGATTGAACAAACTCCAAAACCACAACGTCTGAGAAAAAGCCATTATTCGAAAACCGTCTTTTGGCTGGATCAGACGAAAAAAATCATCCCTAAATGGGTCACTTACAACCGGCAGGGAAAACCCTTTAAGCTATTCACAAAAGACCGATGGAAACAGATTGATGGGGTTTGGATTGCAGAAGTTGGGAGTGTGAGAAATCTGATTACCCGTCGAAAAACAACCATCATCACGCTTCAAGAGCATTTGAATATTCCTGTCGACAATGAAAATTATTTCACACAAAGAGTTCTCACCGATGGTGTCTTTCAAAATCGACTCTTCAACAAAATGCACCAGCTCTTCCATTAGCATTTACTGAAATCCCTCCAACCCTCTGGGGGATAAATAATGGTATTACCGATTTGATCATCACTTCGGTTAAACGGTTCATTGTGCACATTGGCCAAAACAATAATTAAGCCGATTATAGTATTTCGGCAATTGTATTGAAAGTCAGACAAGAACTTCCTCTATAAAAAAAATCACTTAACTGGTTATCCATGGGGAAGAAACAATGTTGAATCAATTCGTTAGAAAATATTGTTTCACCGTTTTAGGTTTGGGACTAAGTTTTTACTCGGTTTTGGCGCAAACACTTTTTCATGAGTCTAGGATTAAACCTAGATATGAAAATTTGGTAGCCATAGAAGAGACGCCACAAGAAAATTTTAATGAAGAACTGGATTTATCAGAAGCTGACGATTTAGAGATCATAGATGACCTTGATGAAGATGAGTTTGGAACAGAAGAAGAGAGAACATTTTTTTCTGCTTTTATGGAGAATGCTCGATTTTCATTGAAACACGAGTTTGGCTACGGTTTTCAAGCACCTCAAAAGATCGTCAGCAATCGTTCTTCTCTTAGATTGGAATGGGAATCTGATTTTAGTGAAAACCTTCTGTTTTTTTTTGATGGAAAAGGGAGCATACACCATTCAAACGATCATTTAACCAAAGCCCAGAATCATTCTCCTGAGGCATATGGCACTTCAAATTTAAGAGAGTTATACCTCCAAGGCAGTTATGGAGACTGGTCTTTCAAAGTGGGACGGCAGATTGTGATTTGGGGGGAGTCAGAAAATTCAGTCTTGAATGAAGTCAGTCCCCAAGATCAAAGTGAAGTTTACTTCACGTCATTGGAGGATTCTCGTATTGGTCAAAATCTTATTCGAATAAACTATTTCAGCAGCCAATGGGACTGGGACATGTTTGTCAATCCTGATTCACAAACCAACAAACTTCCTGAAGAACATACAGAGTATTACATCCCCCTGCCTGAAAACGATACCGACTATGATGTACATGAAACCATGCCTTTTCAGACTGAGGTAGGCTTTCACGTGAAACGTAATGTGGAATCAGGAGATTTTGCTTTCTATGCTGCTAAATTGAATGAAAACCAACCTTTTTATCAGCAGAAATCTGAACAAATAGGAAACAAAACAATACTAGAAAAAACCTATCCTAATTATCAAATGTTTGGAATGAGTGGAAATTTGAACTTTGGAAATACTTTGCTTAAGACAGAACTGGCACATAAATCCAAAAAATGGTTTGCTGCAAAGCATTCAACAGACGTGGTTTTTAAAAAAAACACTATCGATATGGCTTTGGATCTGGAATATCAGTTCAATGATCATGCAAATATCTATGCCGGAGTATCCGATCAGCATATTTTGGGATGGGAAGAAGGCATCCAAGAAAGTGAAGATTCAGTCAAATATTTTCTTGGAGGAAACCAATCAATTTACAATCAGACCTTGGATTTGGATTATATTTTGAACTATGACCATCAAAATGCTTCTGCTGTATACCGTTTGTCCATAAAAAACAAAATCATGGATGATCTGAATCTTGATGTCTCAACCGTTTACTTTGATCCAACAGACCTCCAAAAAGGGTCTGGAATGTACTTCCAAAATAAAAGCCGGATAACAGCAAACCTGACCTATTATTTTTAAGAACCTTCTCACCTTGGACCTTTTCCCAGACATGATTTTTTTTAAATAGCCTCGAAATCTCATTGGCATATGGTGAGTGTTGTTAAGTGTAAAACATTGTTCATCCAATTTTATGAGCTTGAGAAAGATTTAAATAAAGCAATAAAATGTCTTTATAATTTACAATGTATATTTACATTATAAATAATGCCTGAAAAAACCAAACCCACGGCAAAAGCTGCTTTTAGGGACCGACTTTGTGAAGCCGCTTTAAAAATTTTTGTTAAAGAAGGTCTTGAGAATCTCACGATGCGGAGGCTGGCAAAGGAACTAGGCATAAGTGCCATGACAGCTTATAACTACTTTGAAGATCGCAATGAGATTGTCCAAGAGGTGCTTGACAGAGCCTATGATGAATTTGCAAGCTCCCAGAAAGGTGCTATCGATCATTTTGCTGAACCCATGGAGAACCTTATGAAACTCGATGAGGCCTATTTCCAATTTGCCATGGATCACCCTCTTCAGTATTCGGCATTGTTTATGATTCAGAATGAGCGATTAGAACAATCCAAGGAAAGGCGTAGCGAAGCTTTTCTCCCTCTGTTGGATACTGTAACTCAGCTAGTTGAAGCTGATGTACTGGAAGGAGAACCCGTACTGATTGCAAACCTTCTTTGGTCAGGCCGTCATGGATTGATCAGCCTGGATTTTGCTAAAAGGTTCATGAATGACCTATCTTCAAAGTTGGAAGAGATGATTTCTGAGATGAATGAAAGGTTATTAAAAAGTTTTATGAAAATGGATAAAAGTGGGATATAAGAAAACGATTCAAGAGTTGGAGAGCAAGTCCCTTTTGAAACAATGTTAGTTTTTTGGAATTTGATTCAGCACCTATACGAATCTGAATGGTTTCGCCGAAGGAGAAATGATGTACTGACCCTGCTTCGTATTTTCTATGGATTATGAACAACCCAACGAGGGCAAATGAGAAGGAATACGTGTTGACTGAAAAAGCATCAATTCAACAACTGGATGAACGACTGATGGCTTGTTATGCCAGCGCGGTGCATGATGTGTTGCGTGGACTAGGCATCGACAACTGCGTGTTGCCACCAGAAATCATGGCCCTGAGTCCGGGACAGAAACTGGCCGGTGAAATATATACCATTTCCGGACACATAGACCGGACCCTGAGCCGTCATGATAGTTTGCTGGCCTGGACCCAGGTGCTGTCAAAGGTTCCTGGCGGTAAGGTGCTGGTCTGTCAACCGAATACCAAGGAAATCGCACTGATGGGAGAATTGTCGGCACGGGCACTGATGGTCAAGGATACCAAGGGATATGTTGTCGACGGGCGTTGCCGAGATGTTGATTTCATTCTTGATCTGGATTTTCCTGTTTTTTGTGATCTCAACACACCTGCCGATATTGTCGAACGCTGGACCTATGATCGCTTGGGGGACCCGATCTCCATTGGAACGGTTACAATCTGCAGTGGTGATTGGTTGATTGCCGACCGTGATGGTGTCGTGGTCATTCCGGGTGATATTGCCGAGCAGGTCGTGGGTGAAACAGAAAAGGTGATGTCGACTGAAAGTGAGATGCGTGATGCCATCCTAGCTGGAATGGACCCGGAGCAGGCCTATCTGAAATACGGAAAATTCTGATGTCTGTGCCTAAAACAGCTAACTGCCTGTTACTGTCTCCACAAGATAATGTCGTCGTCGCCTGTGAAGACACAAATGTTGGTGACAGAATCGAGGTAGAAAGAGATAGGATCATTGTACAGGAAAGGGTGACGCTGGGGCACAAGATTGCCCGTCGAAATGTGAGAGCAGGTGAGAATATCCAGAAATATGCCGCGCCCATCGGCTGTGCCAGTCGTGACATTGCTGCCGGTGAACATGTTCACACCCATAATATGAAAAGTAATTACCTCTACAGCCATACCTCGCGCGACGGCGGGAAGGAGAGTGAATGAAAGGTTATCTCCGACCGGATGGCCGCAAAGGCATACGCAACACCATCGTTGTTGCCTATCTGATTGAATGTGCCCGCCATGTTGCCACCGAAATCACATTTATGTTCCGCGACAGGGATGTCCATGTCATCGGCTTTCCCGGGTGTTTTCCCAACGAATATGCTTTCGACATGATGTCGAAACTGTGCACACATCCCAATGTAGGAGCGGCACTTTTGGTTTCACTGGGATGTGAAGGATTTAACCGTGAAGGCCTTGCAGAAAATATCGCTGCCTCTGGCCGGCCTGTAGAAACGCTGGTCATTCAGCAGAACGGTGGTACGGCTGCATCGATTGAAAAAGGTGGTACCTGGGTTTCGAAACAGTTGGAGGCGCTGGCAGCACATCAGCAGGTGGAAATGGGAATCGATGAACTTGTCATCGGCACAATCTGCGGTGGTTCGGACGGCACCAGTGGATTGTCGGCTAATCCGGGCATGGGCAGAGCGTTTGATCTTTTGATTGCAGAGGGTGCCGCAGGCATTTTTGAAGAAACCGGGGAACTGATCGGCTGTGAACAATATATGGCTGACCGTGCTGCGACTCCAGAATTGGGTGAGGAAATCATCCACTGTGTCGAAAAGGCACGGCAATACTATGAAACTCTGGGTTACGGCAGTTTCTCTCCTGGCAACGCCGATGGAGGGCTCAGTACGATTGAAGAAAAATCCATGGGCGCCTATGCCAAGTCCGGGGCATCGGAAATCGTCGGCCTGATCAAACCCGGTGATCATCCGCCGGCTGGTGGTTTGTATCTTCTGGATGTCATACCGGATGGCGAGGTTCGATTTGGATTTCCGAACATCAACGATAATGCTGAAATTGCCGAATTAATAGCTTGTGGGGCCCATATCAATTTATTTTCAACCGGACGAGGATCCGTGGTCGGTAGTGCGATATCACCTGTGATCAAGGTCTGCGCCAATCCGGAAACCTTTCGACGTTTGTCCGACGATATGGATGTCGACGCTGGTCGGATTCTGGAAAACCGCGGTACTCTGGATGAGGTTGGGAGCGAGATACGAGATCTTGTGCTGGCCGTTGCCAAGGGTCAGAAAACCCGTTCAGAAGCCTTGGGACACCGCGAATTCATACTGACCTATAAGAGTTTCGAACCGATCGGACCGGCTTGTTTGCCACATAGTGCCTGAAAGGTTGTCTTAAAAATAGGCTTAAAGGTTGCTCATCAGAAGCACTGGTGTGCCTTCAGGCGTTTTGAACTCAAGAGCTGCAGCATCGAGTCAATTGCACTCAAAACGGCATCAAAAAAATCTCGCAAACACATTAAATCTGAGAGTGAGCTAATGTATCAATTTGCTGATAATAATGACAACAAGGAGACGGTTTTTACCATCAAGGTTCAGGATCTTAAATTCGGAGTTGGTGCCCTGCGAGAACTGGGGCCGGATGCAGTAGCATTGAAAATGGAACGGATTGCTCTTTTTCTTGATGGCAATATCCAGGATGGTGAGCCCATCCATCGAGTTAAAAAATCCCTAAAATCCTCCGGTGTGGACTTCGAGATCTATGACAAAGCTGTTTGTGAACCGAATACCACCAGTTGCATGGCAGCAGCAGAGTTTGTGAAAAATGGCAATTTTGACGGCTTCGTTTCCATTGGTGGTGGTTCGGTGATGGATACTGCTAAAGCAGCCAATTTGCTCAGTTGTCATGGAGGCCAAATCCTTGACTATGTCAATGCTCCCATTGGCCAGGCCAAGAAGGTTCCAGGCCCTTTGATGCCTCACATAGCCTGCCCCAGTACATCTGGCACTGGTGCCGAAACCACCGGTATCGTGGTTCTTGATATCGAAGAAGTGGGACTGAAATCGGGAATTGCTTCTCCATACTTGAAACCTGATCATGCCATCGTCGATCCCGAAACGACATTGACCCTTCCGTCGGGTGTTGTTGCCTCAACTGGTTTTGATGTGCTCACGCACGCTGCAGAATCTTATGTTGCCAGACCCTACACGAGCAGTGAACGCCCTTTGGATCCGTCGCTTCGAATGGGCTATCAGGGAGCAACCCCATTTAACGATATTGGAGCCATGGCAGCAATCCGCCTTGGTGGAAAATACCTTCTGCGTGCGGTAAAGGATGACAAGGACCATGAGGCACGCTATCAGTTGATGTTTGCTGCTACCCTCGCAGGCCTTGCCTTCAATTCGGCTGGTGTTCATATCCCTCATGCCATGAGTTATTCTGTTGCAACCCTGAAGCACGAATACACGGCTTCGGGTTATGAAAATCTTCCTCCCATGGTTCCTCATGGCATTGCCGTGGTTCTGAATGCACCAGCTGCTTTCCGTTTCACAGGACCAACCAATCCCGAACGCCATCTGGATGTTGCTCAAGCCATGGGAAATGCGGTCATGGATGCCATACCTGAGGATGCCGGGAGCGTGCTTGCCGATTGTTTTATAGACCTGATGAAAAAAACGGGGCTTCCCAACGGGCTTGAGGCCCTTGGATACCGAGAGAGCGATATTCCTGCTCTTGCTAAAGGGGGTTTTGCACAGCAACGTCCCCTAAGCATGTCACCCTGTCCCGTTAGCGAGAACGACCTCCGGAACCTATACAGGGATGCACTTCGTTACTGGTAACGCTTGTGAATAACACCACTCCTACATTCATCAGCGACATGACCCAGAGAGGCTTCTTCCTTTAGACGAACAATAAATTCAGACAAAATGTCTGACGAGGCATTGTGTTGGTTAGTGACATTCAAAACTAATCTGCCATTAATGTGATTGAAGTTAGAGGAGTGATGATCAATATTTCATCTGGAGGATCAAATCTGACCTGTATCCAACAAATTATTCCGGGTTTGATTTTACAATCTTAAAAATGAAGGCTACAAACACCTTCCTAGGCTCTAAGTCCAGTATATTTTTATGATTTGATGAGTCTAACGATGATTGATATACCAACGGTTTCATGTAATCAGAGAAACCAGAAAGGAAAACAATGGCTGTAGGATGGGCTCGTGAAGGAGCTGTTCAGGAGCAGATTGATGCAACGATTGAGGATGCAGTTGAGTTGGCTCGAAGTCGTCTACCTCAAGGTGGAAGCCTGGCTCATTGTGAGGAATGTGAGCAGGAGATTCCTCTTGCCAGGCAAAAAGCCATTCCTGGTGTAAGATTGTGTGTCAGTTGTCAGGAGGAATTGGAAAAAGGACAAGAGAAAGCCTTCTCGTTTAACAGACAAGGAAGTAAAGGCAGTCAAATGAAATAAAATGAAACAGGCAATGCTTTGAAGGAATATGTCCTGAAGAACTTGAAATCTGTTGGTGGAAACTTCTCTTACCTCCTCTAGGAAACCAGGTTTATAAGTTGCATTCTTACCCAGTATCTAACACAGAAAAAGTGCTTCTAAAAGACGTATAGGAGTTTCGGGTTAATAGGTCAAAGAACCCTGGTTGAGATATTTATATGATTGAAATGCTCAATTCTTGGTCTGATGGAAGGGGCATCCACTTCCATACCAACGACCAATCAGCATAAACAACGATCACCGGAAACACATTCAATAACGGGAACTAGTTCAATTTCCTGAGGACAATCCAGCAGTACCCTAAGACCAATCTGTGGATCCGTCCTTCGATACATAGGAATCCAAGGTTAATAGATTGCTGGGCATCAAGTGGGCCTTTGTTCTCATCTCCAAAAAACTGTAAGTTTTTTTGTACATGCCCGTATCAGTCATGAAAGAATACCTTGCCCCTTACTAACTATCCCAGGCTCCCTTGGCCATTAATCCCCCATCGACACAGATATTTTCTCCAGTCATGAAAGATGCCTGATTGCTTGCCAAGAACAAAACGATGTTGGCAATATCTTCTGGTTTACCAATTCTGCCCAACGGGTGAGAAGTAGCCATATTTTTGCGCATCTCAGCCTCATCACCTCCAAGGTAATCCAGAGCTTCCTGCACCAGTGGGGTATCGATGGTGCCTGGGTTAACTGCCAAAACACGAATATTGTCTTCAGCATATTCCAGAGCCAATTGACGTGTCAGAGAAAGTTGGCCACCTTTGCTGGCTGCATAAGCAGATACACCCCTAGCTGACTGAAGTCCTTGAACACTTGCTGTATTAATAATCACTCCACCTCCCTGACGCTTCATATGGGGTATAGCATATTTACTCATCAAAAATGTGCTCTTTAAATTAACATCTATAATTTGATCCCACATAGTTTCAGGAAGTTCATGTGCCGCTAAATAACTGTCAGTCGGTTGGATGCCTGCATTGTTTGAAAGCACATCTAATCTTCCAAATTTTGTAGCAGCTTCAACCAGCTTTTTACAATCCTCGCTTAAGGAAACATCACAAGGGTGGAAATTCAATTGGCCTTCTGAATTTGAACAAATAGAGCTGATTTCTTCACCAGCGATTTCGTCTATATCGGCACAAATCACTATGGCCCCAGCTTCAGTAAATCCTCTACAAATTCCAGCACCGATTCCTTTAGCACCACCTGTTACAATAACTACCTTTCCACTGAAAGCTCCCAAAATACCTCCTGTTTCATGTTACTAACAATCACTATAAATATGTGTCTTCCTATTAAATAGGGCCTAATTTGATCTAATTTTATTAATAATTGCAGGCTTATTTTCTGCTATGGACTAAATAAATGCCTCAGCATTCTCCCATACATGCTGAAATAAGTGAGATTGATATTGTGGTTGCATTTTTTTAAAAAACATAAGATTGCTCTCCTTATTCGAGTTAAAGTCCTGCTTATTTTGGATGAATAGGGTTTTTAAAATTAGACCTTGCAAGATGCTTGTTCTTTTGCCATCGGTTCCCCTTTAGTGTTTCAGTCATCATAATCCTAAACTTAGTGCATGGACCAATAATATCGGGGCAGGTCAACATTCCAGAAAATTCTATTTCACGTTTCCCAAGTATGACAAATTCAAAGCTTCGAATCTTTCAGACCCAGAAAAACAAACGACCTCGTCGAAGACCATTTTGAAAAATTATACAAAGGCAGTCCTGTTCCTGATTGCTTCGCAAAGCTGTTTTGCCTTCAATGATGTGATCATCAAACTTATGGGAGGAAACGGATATCCCTGGTACACGGTCCTGGGAATAACAGGGCCGATGATCCTCATCATTTTGCTTGCAGTAGCTCATTTCCAGGGAGGTATCCGGCATCATTTGAAAACTTCCTCGGTTCGTATCCTGATGTTCAGGAGCATACTGACGATGATTTCGGTTCCGCTTTACATTTCCGGTCTCGCAAAGCTCAATCTTGCTCTGGCCATCACCCTCGTGCAGACGCTTCCGATTCTCAACGCCCTTCTTTCCTGGATCTACTTGAAGCAGAGGATTTCGCTTCATGTGTGGGGATGCATTTGTATGGGGTTTCTGGGCGTGCTCTTGATCCTACGTCCGTGGATGGAATCTTTTTCCATTTATGCCCTCGGGATTTTAATCAGCTCTGCCGTCATTGCTCTCAATAACCTGATCGTCAGCAAACACCGGGATTGTGCAACTACCCTTGGTTTTTCGATCTACCACCTGGTGGCTCCGACTGCTTTGGGCTTCCTCTTCATGGGGATTTCAGAAACTCCTGAAAACATCCAAACGGATCTGCATTGGTTTGCCTCTTCAAGTGTTTTGATTGCAGTCTCTCTTCTTTTTCAGACCAGTGCCTTTCGAATCGGCCATCGGTCCACGGGCAAATTGGGCGTTTTTTACTACATCCAACTCCTTTGGGCTTTCCTATTCAGTTACTTCATTTGGGGGGAAGGCATCGATGGGCTGAATTTGTTAGGCAGCCTTTTGATTGTGGTTGCAGGAGGGTTCATTCTTTTAAGAGATTCAAGAATTTCAAACCCGATTGAAGATGACCCTCCTGAATAATACCAGGGATGAAGAAACAAAGTCACTGAGACTCCAGGACAATCCAAGGGGTCGCCCCTCGAAACGTAAAATAGTTAGTCCTGCTTCTACCCACACAAATAGCGATCCCTCGTTTCCATCTCAAAGTGCACAAGCATGACTTTTGCCAGTTACCGACGATTTACTTATACCAGGTTCATTAAGATGCAGGAACTGTTTGGTCCTGAAGGGTAGTTTCCGTGCCACACAAAACCATCATCCCTAAATACATGGGGCTCCAACTGAAAGATAAGTACATTGGAAATAAATAAGGCCTTTTGCAGATCTGAATCAACACTGATTAACATAAAGTTTGGACAAAATAGTGAGGGCCGGGCATGGTTTTTGATTCTTGAGCCAACTTTCTTCTATTCAGATTCTAGCTCATTTCCTATTCATTTATTATATATATTAAATAGCTTCAACAAAATTTCTTTTGGATTCAGTGATTTAATAAAAAATTAATTTGTACTTCATGATAATTAAGCTTGACTTCGGAATATTAGAAATATATATAAAGTTGACTTTCATTAATTTTTTTTCAGAGATTATAAAATTATAAATCCCAAAAAAATTTCAGAAAATTTAATTTTTTAAGTATGATGAATGCTTCAAGAGGTCCACCCGGGCATAATAAATTCAATTTTTATGTAATGTGGAATATATTTAAATAAAATTTAATTTTTCTAATATAAATATGAGGTAATTATGATTAATAATAAAACATTAAGGAATAAAATCATTACTATTTTTTTAGCAGTAATTATTTTTCCAAATATTGGTTTTTCAAAAATGAATTTAACTGTATGTGGGGCAAGCCCGGGTGGATTATGGTCTCTTTTAGGTGCTGGATTAGATGCAACCTTAAAAAAAGCTTCACCGGGTTCAACAGTAACCTACCAAACGTCTAGTGGGGGTTATGCTAATATCAAACAAGTCAAACAAAAGAAATGTGAACTGGGAATTATCCATGTTGGTGAAGGGGTTATTGCGACCAAAGGAATGGCACCCTTCACTTCACCACAAAAGGGTTTCAGGGTTCTTTCAGTTCTTTATGATTGGGCACCAATGCAATGGCTAGTGACAAAAGAATTTTCTGATAAATATGGATTACATAGTCTTTCAGATTTAAAAAAACAGAAACCTCCAGTCCGACTTCTTCTGAATCGTAGAGGAATTCTTCCCTCTCAATTAGGTGAAGCAGCATTGAAAAGCCTTGGAATTAGTATTAAAGACATCGAATCATGGGGTGGAAAGGTTGAATTTCAAGCATCAAAAAATGCTGCAAAGATAATGAGTGATCGAAGGGCTGATATGCTTTCCAACTCTATTTTTGTTAACCACCGATCAATCAGAGCCATTGCTAAAGCTGTTCCGATTACCCTGCTTGATGTTCCGAAAAGTGTTATTAATGATATTGCCCATCAATATGGTCAAAAACCATGGACCATTAAGGCCGATGCCTACCCATGGCTGGATAATGATATTCACACATTTTCATCAAGAGCTGTCCTAATTGCTGATCAAGGTATGAGTAATGAAACTGCTTATCAGATTACAAAAGCGATGCTAAACCATTCAGATAAAATGAGAGGGGTCCACAAAGCAATGAAAGGTTTTACAACTAAATTAATGGCCTCAATGACTGAATTACCCTACCATAACGGATCAATTAAAGCGTATAAAGAAAAAGGACTCCAATAATATCATTTTATTTATATTAATATAACGAAATTCTTATACAAAAAAATCCCAATCATTTATATAA